>Ga0187861_10000239_pt1 | contig 70306 bp, 56 predicted proteins | sample June2016WEW_10_1_3_FD_132986 | JGI IMG/M metagenome (GOLD analysis project Ga0187861, IMG submission 132986) | Peatland microbial communities from SPRUCE experiment site at the Marcell Experimental Forest, Minnesota, USA - June2016WEW_10_100 | ecosystem: Environmental > Terrestrial > Soil >...
GCTCTCCAGTTGATTTCGATCGGGCTCGGACAGGATCACCACACTGGCAACTTTTGGCATCGGCAACAAGTTTGCATGAAAAAACCGATATGTCTAGCCAATTGTGATACACTACACTAGGTTGTCAATCGGTTGCGCTTTGCCCGCCATGAGACTGCGCATGAGCGGATTCCGGGCATAAATGCAGAAGACCTTGCCCGGGTTCGCAACCGCCCAGGCGTAGGCTTCGCCGGCCTTCGGCCCGGTCCCTTTCAACACCGGCTTGCTCGAGAATCCATTATCCACAAGGAGTTTGTAGGTATCGTCCCACCGCTTTTGCTCCGCACCCCCTCCTCCGAGCCGGGCGATCACAATGTGGTAGCCCTTCGCCAGCAGCGCCTGCTCGACGGTCGAATCCCTCTCGATAAGATCCCCCGTGAACATCCAGGGTTTTCCCTGCGCCACGGTCTTGGGCACAACGATCGATATGCCGTCCGACCTGAAGGTGCCGGGATTGTTGGCGTAGTAGTGGTCGTAACACTCCGTGAACCCTGGCCCCCGGGCCGTGGCATAGGTGGCGTCTTCCTTGAGAAAGATGTAGGAAGGCTCGAGGCTGTAGTAATACCTCTTCGTGTAGTTCGCATCCACGAAGGCGGGCCGGTTGGCCGTGGACCGTGTCATATGCTGCTCGATCCAATCGGCAATCGGCTTAGGATTCTGCAAGCTATGCGGGTGATGGGCGTGGCCTTCCTTGATCATCACCGTGATCAGGCCGCCCGCCTGATGGTACATTTCCTCGATGGCCAGAGTATTCAGCCGCAACAAAGAATCCTCAGTGCCGCCAACCTCCAATACAGGGATGTCATGCTTGGCCAGCTCTGGAATTTTGGCGAAGTCCTCCTCGTACAGTGCGCAATTATCGGCATAGATGCATGCCACTTTGTCGGGATTGACCACGCCCCAGTTGAACTCATTCACCCCGCCTTTGCTCATCCCGATGAAAGAGGCCTTCTTCGCCATCCCATGCTTCTCCGTCAGGAATGTGTACCAAGTGTCCCACGCTTTGCCTTGCTTGCCGCTATCGGGGGCGACGAACGCGATATGGAACCCGCGCCTGAGCAGCTCGACTTCGGTTTGGGGCTCGTGGTTCCAATAGCAGCCCCGCCAGGACCACGGATAGCCGGGCGCGGCCTTCTTGGGAACGACCACCACGCACCGGCGTTTGCCGTCCTTCACCGCGGTGTCTACACCAAACCCCGCCACCTCGCCCGCGGGCGCCGTCATGGGCGTGATCGCGCCCGTGACATCGTCCATGACGAAGTCATAACGGTCGAATCCCTCGTGCCAGGTGGTTTTCTCGCCCGCGAAAGCCGCGGGGGATGGCGGTTCGGATGGTTCGGCGCCGCAAATCCTGCCCGAGACTCCGAATGCGACAACGGCAATCGCCGTAAGACCGACAAGTTGAATTCGCTTCAAACCCGAAGAGTTAATCATTTTCATAATTGCCAAGGTGCTTCCTCCCATGAGGTTTGTTGTTGTTAATCCGGCGTTTAACCACCTGCTAAAGCATCCAGCCATTCATGAGCTTACCTCAGGGCGCAGCTTCCTCGGGAACCGGGGTGACGATCCACCTGGCGCCTCGCTTGAATCCCGACGGCCCTGGCTCGCTGCGCATCAGGCCGGTGAGCCTGAAATAATTCTCGAGGTGTTTGTTGAAGATGGCCTCTCCCGCGCCGACCTCGATCATCCCGCGATCCTGGTCGGCGCCGAAGCCCCCCAACGCCGCGCCCTTGATGCTCGGAACATATCCGGGCCACTGACCGGCGTTCCAGGTGTATCCGAAGTAAAAGAGATCGGCCGCCTCGGCTCGCATCTTCGCCCTCCATTCGAGCCCAAGCTCGGCAAACAGCTCACCGGGATTGGCCGCGATGACGATATTGTCATTGATCACGATGGTAGTCACGCGAACGTCGAAGTGCCTGGCCGGATCGAAGCGCCCCGTAAACGCAAGGGCGGCGTCCTTATATTTGATCGTCGTTTCCTCGCCCTGGCCGCGCAAGGACTTTGCCACCTTGACCGTTTCAAACGCCAGCAACTCTCCCATCCGTTCCATCGGCGCGTAATCGGTCTTGAAGGGATCGTTCGGACCGTCTCTCCGCGGGACCGTGAACAACGGGGCAACATTGCCGGCAGCTCCATTGACGAAGAGGCAGTTCACTCCTTTGCCAAACGCCTCCTCAACCTTCCGCGCGGCGACTCCCGGGTAATCGGCCGAGATCGCGTAACTCTGGCAGACCACATCGGCATGGCAGGCATAGTTCATGATAATGGCCCGGGCCTGGCCGTTGGTGTCCTCCACCCGGATGACGCCCACCTCCTGGTCAACCGGCCCGAAAGGAATCCGGTCCGGGTTGATCGCGCCGTAATGATCGTCGCCCATCCATGACTCGCGGGCATGGCCGTCCTCCCGGACGACCAGGCGTTTGAATCCCAACTGGGGAAAACTCTTGTGCCCGGCGGCAATCCTGGCCGGGAACATATTTGTCACCGCCAACCCCACGGCCTGGATGATTTGCTTCTCGTAGAAGGCCTTCAGGTCGCTGTACTCGGGGGCTTTGCCGGGCTTCGAGGGGCCCGTATGATTGTGCGATGAGCAGAGGAAAACCTTTGAAATACCGTATGTCTCTTTGCAGGCCGTCTCGACCTTCTCGCTGGTGAAGACGCCTAAATCGACCGAGACAAATGCCAGGCGTTCGCGGTTGATTTCCAGCACCAGACTGCGGGCGTAGACGGGATCATGCAGAGGCTCATCCGTTACGGGAGTGATGCTCACTTTGGCCGTCCCGGCCAGGAGCTTTCCCGTCGCACCCTGCGCCGGGCTGGTGAAGTTACAAACGCCGCTGAGCACCAGCGCCGCGGCTAGAATTCTCGTCGGTTTCATATATCTTCTCATTGATGGACTGATTCACTGATTCAAGGCCTGATCGGTTTCACACGCGAGTCCGCTTTCAGTTGGCGGGGGCGAGCTCCGCGTTCAAATGCGCCGCCTCGCCGGGCTTGAGGGTGACGATTGCGGTTTTCTGACCGTAACGAACCTTGACTGCTCCGCCCTTGAGGTTGTGGAGGTCGGCAGCCTGCAATTTGCCATTCTTCCATTGCATGCTCACGTCATACCCGGCGCGGGCGCGCAGGCCCGAGACTGAGCCTTCACTCCAACCGCCGGGCAATGCGGGCAGCAAGCTGATTTCGCCGGCATGGCTCTGCACCAGCGCCTCAGCCACCGCCGCAGTAAAGCCGAAGCTGGCATCGGACTGGTTGGCGCCGGCATTGTGCAAGTTCGGTGCCGGACATCGGCGCATGTAGGCTTCGATGCATTTTGTCACCTCGTCGCCACGCTCCAAGCGGGCCCACATGGCGATGCCCCACGAGAGGATGAACCCGCCGCCGGGCCGGTGAGCTTCCATCCATTTTTGGTAAGCGGCCGCAAATTCCGGATTGCCGCGCAACGTAATCGAGCATCCGGGATAGAAGGCGAAATTCGGCGAGACGTTGTGCCCTTGCAGGCCGGTCTTCCAGTCTTCGATCCATTCCTGGACAAATCCGGAGCTGCCGATCTGATAGGGCGGCATTTTCGTCAGCGCGTCTTCCAGTTTGGCCCGGAAATCAGCGTCCACACCCAGGATTTTGCTCGCCTCGATGCAATGCGGGAACAATTCGCGCATGATGGCGACATCCATCGTGGGCGAGGGCGACAGGACGGCGGGCTTGCCATCGGCGTCGAAATAGCCGTGCTCCGGCGACATGGAGAACGGCGTGACCAGCCAATGGTGCTTGGGCTCGACGATCATGATGTTCAACAGAAACCTGGCGCAATCTCTCAACGTCGGATAATACTTCCTGAGAAAATCGAGATCCCCGCCAAAGGCGTAGTGCTCCCATAAGCTCTGGCACAGCCAGGCGCCACCGACCGGCCACATGCCGAACCGAGCCGCGTCCACCGGCGCGGTTCCGCGCCAGAGATCGGTGTTATGATGGGTGACCCAGCCGTCCACGCTGTAATATACTTTCGCCGTCCTGGCGCCCGTTTCCGAGATGTCCTGAATCATGTCAAACAAAGGCTGGGCGCATTCCGGCAGGTTGCAGACCTCGGCGGGCCAGTAGTTCATTTCTGTGTTGATGTTGATGGTGTATTTGCTGCCCCAGGGCGGAAGCACGTCTTCGTCCCAAATGCCCTGCAAGTTGGGCGGCTGGCCGCCGGTGCGGCTGCTGGCGAGCAAAATGTAACGGCCGAACTGAAACACCAAAGCCTCCAGGTTCGGATCGCGAGTTCCTGCCTTCACCGCGGCGAGCCGCTCGTCAATGGGCTTGTCGTTTTGCGCCGCGTCGCCAACGTGCAGATGAACGCGCCCCATCAATCCGCGGAAATCCGCCTCATGGCGGCGGCGAAGGCCCGCGTAATCCTCGTCAGCGCAGTCCGCCAGCATCTTCCGGCACTGGGCGGCCGGATCGCCGCTGATGTCGTGGTAATTGATATAGCTGGTCGCCGTGGTGAGAATCAACGTGACGGCGTCCGCCTTGTGGATGCGCACGCTGTCTGCGGTGGCCTCCGATTGGCCGCCTTCGGCGCGGGCTGCCATGGCGGCTTCAAAGCGGAGGCCCTCGCCTTCGACCGGGGCGATCAGCCAGTTGGTTTGCGAGCCCGGCCTCCTCCACGTTCCATCCAGGACCAGCTTGCCGGGCGCGGCGGTGATCTTGTCCACGAATTGGGCGGGACTCTTGAACCGCGCCTCGACCGATACGGAGCCGGGCTTGTCCGCCGAGAGGCGCACCACCAGCACGCGGTCCGGATAGGAGATGAAAGTCTCGCGGGTGTACGATACGCCGCCGGAGCGATACGTGACCGTGGCGACGCCAGTCTCCAGGTCCAACTCGCGGCGATAATCGGCAACCTCACCTACACCGTCGAACGAGAGCGACAAATCGCCGACGGGCTGATAGGCCTGCTGGCTCTTGGGGATGCCCCAGAAATGGTCGTCAACCATTTTTTCAGCCTCCTGGAATTGCTGCTCCGCCATCAGCGCTTTGATCTGATCGAAATACTGGCCCGCGTTCGCATCGTCGTAATCATGGGGCTTTCCGGACCAGAAGCTCGAATTGTTCAGGGCGATCCGCTCCGTTTTTGTCCCGCCAAAAACCATGGCGGCGGTTAGCCCGTTGCCCAGGGGCAGCGCCTCCAGCCACTTGACCGCGGGTTGGCGATACCGGAGGGTCATCTCTCCCCGCTGGTCGGCAGGCCTGGAAAGGGACTCGGGAGAACGCGTTGCCTTTTTCTCCCCTTGCCTGGTCGCGGCGGACAGCTCCGATTTCAGGCCCACGCCGATGATGCACGCAAAGATCAACAACAAGACCAATACTCTCTTCATGAGCTATTTTATGAATTTAGTTAACACTCCCGACGATGAAATCCACGACCGGTTTCGAATCCTTTGGCGCGAGCGGATAATGTCCCTCGCCTTCCTTGAGGATGACGGTGATCTTCCCGCCGAGTTCCTTGCGCTGGCCTTTGGGCGGAGCGCCCACCGTGTTTCCTTCCCCTTCCGGCGCTTTCAACGCCGTGATGGCCAGCGTCGCTTCGTCCATCACGAAGTCGTAACGCTGGAAGCCGTGCCAATCGGTATGCTCGCCCACAAAAGGCAATGGCGCTGATGGCAGCGATGGTTCAGCACCGCGAATCGGTCCAGGGAATCCAAATGCAAAAATGGCGAGAGACGCACCGATGACAACCCTGGTCCGCACCATATCACCCGCGCTATTCCCGCTGGCTGGACCACACCTGGGAATCATAAGCCGGCTTACTGATGGAGGAGTTCCATCCCACCGGTATAGAGGGCCAGCCGGGTGGATTACCGTACACTCCCCAGAAAAACCCCCAGGTGAGCCTGCTGACCAGAGTGCTCTCGTTATGACCATCCACATAAAGAACGTTCACCATGTTGTTGTGTTTTCCCCACGCTGTCTGAAGGCGGCCATTTTCCGAGTCGACAGGCTGATTCGGCCCCGTGTTGCTTTCCCAAACGGCATCCAGCCAGGCCGCGTCACCGCAAAAGGTGTCGGCGTTGCCGCTCCCGGGGCCGGGGTTGCCATTACAATCGCCGGGGTTATTTGAACCGCTCACCTCGGTAACGCATACCAGTTGCGACGGTCGCGAAGCCGAGCTGGCCTTAAAGCGTGGAGTCGGAGTCTGCATGGTCCCGTTGGCCGCATCGGCAAGGCAAAAGCAGCCGAGTTCGTTGAATCCATAGGAGAGAAAGCCCGTGATGGTCGGATTGAAGGTTCCGTGCGCGCTGGTATATGTCAGGCCTCGCTTCCGCTTTGGGCAAACCCAGGCCAGTGGGCTGTTGAGATAAGCCTCTATCATCGGCGCCGGGGTGTTTGGCGTTTTTCCGTCCGATGCGAACCATTCCCCGCCGCAAGTGAATCCGAGGCTGTTTTTGAACGGTCCCGGGGACCACCACACTGGTTGATTCGGCGGACCTGGACTCGGGAAATACTCATTGTTGTCATCGGCATACATCTGAACGCTGAGACCAATCTGATGGACGTTGCTTATACAAGAAGCCCGAAACCCTTGCTCTTTGGCCTTGGACAGGGCGGGCAGCAGCAAGGAGGCAAGAATGGCGATGATGGCAATGACTACCAACAGTTCGATCAACGTGAAGCCCCGAGAACTTCCGCCCCGCCATCCTCCGCGGTTCGAATCATTTCGTTTCATACCAGTTTTTGCGTTCCGCATAGCACAGGTCACCTCCCAAAAGGTCCGCGCCTGGCCCCTGATCGACCGATTATTTGAAACAGAATACGCATTGGGGGGGCCGGGCGGTATCCCCTATTACGGGGATGGACAGAAACCACCCGTGGACTTGCCATTCTCCACCAAAAGAGCCAACATCGGCGCGTGATGCGAGTTGTCACGATCGCCACCTTGGCGGGTTTGGCCTCGGGAATGGGATCCGTCGGCGCCCAAACCCCTCCGGCCAACCCGAGCCAAGGCCGGCTCGAAATCCGATCCGTGGCGGTGGGCGGCAAAGCCCTCCCTTTGCGCCGTGGTGAAACCGTGCGCCTGCCGGCCTTTCCTGAAAATGTTGCCTTTGGTTACGGGGCGGCCGATAAGTCAAACCACGTCCCGACCCGGTTGCGCTACAAGTTGGAGGGGTACGACCACCAGTGGCACGAAAGCTGGGGGCAAATGTTTCTGGCGATCCGTTTTCTGGACGAGGCGGGGGAGCAAATCGCTCGCAAGACCTGGAACGTGAGTGGCGAGAGCCCGGGTTGGAATGGTGAACTGGCGAGCGCTACGCTCAATCATCGGCGAGAAACCCTGGTGGTGCCGCCTGGGGCGGCCCGGTTCCAAGTCTCAATTTCCTCTGGGGGCCCGGCGGGGACAGTCGGTATTTACGTGGTGGATGGGTTGGTGGTCTCGAAGCTTTCTGAGGCGGCGAATACCGTGGTGCTGAGGTCGCCAGTTGGGCAGAGGTCTCCAGAGGGGTCCGATGGAGAGGTTGGGCCAGATTGGGTGCGCAACGGGACGCGGCCGAGCATGGCGAAAGTGGTGGAAATTGGGCGTAATCCTGCAACCAAGGCCCTGGCGATCGTGGATGAAGATCCGTTCGGTCACGCGGATTGGAACAGTCCCAAAGGTTCTGCGCCGCGAGTCTCGCCCGGCGAGCAATTGTTGTTGGAATGGAACGAGGTTTACTCCATGGGCATGGCGACGGACTGGGACGCCAGGTACAGCAACCTGCCGGAAGGCAATTTTCGGTTTTGCGTGGCCGAACTGACCGCGATGGGCCAGCCCACAGGCGCGCAAGTATCCTTGGGGGTGCGGGTGCCGCCGCCTTTTTGGAGAACGGCTTGGTTCTGGGGGGCAATCGCCCTTCTGCTGGTGGGATTATCGGCCGCTACTGGCCGTTACTTCACGTGGCGCCGGGTGCGGGCGAGAATGCTGTGCCTGCGCCAGGAACGCATGCTCGAGCAGGAACGACTGCGCATCGCCCAGAATATTCATGATGACCTGGGCGCCCGCATCACTCAGATTTCGCTCCTGAGCGGTATTTCCCAGAACGATCCCCAGCTCCCCGAAAGAGCGCGCACCGCCTTTGACACCATTTCCCGCATGTCCCGCGACCTGGTTTCTGCCCTTTACGAAACCGTTTGGACCGTCAATCCCGAAAACGACAATTTGGAAGCGCTGGGCAGCTACCTCTGCCAAATGGTCAATCAACTGTGCCAGCAAACCCAACTCCCCTGCCGGCTCCATCTCTGCGATCTGCCTGCCGGCGTCCGGGTTTCCAGCCACACGCGCCACCACATGACGTTGGCCGTGAAGGAAGCCGTCCACAACGTCATCAAGCACGCGCAAGCCTCCGAGATCGCGGTGCGTGTGGTCTGGGCCGAAGGCGAACTGACCATCTTCATCCAGGACAACGGCCGCGGCTTTTCCGCGGACAGCGCGCCGGCAGGTCATGGTTTGTCCAATATGAAACGGCGCCTGGCCGAGTTGGGCGGCGCCTGCGCTATCGAAAGCCAGGTCGGCCGCGGAACCACGGTCGAGTTGCGTCTGGCGACGGGGCTCCAGACGCACCCGAACGACACCTCGGTCCATGCCGACGCTGGCGATTGACTCATGAGCGGCCACATCATTTGTCCGGGTTATGAATAAGACAGTCGTGTTGGTGGAAGATGATCGGGGCTTGCGCGAACAACTGATCCAAATCCTCAGAAGTGCCCCGGACATTCGCTGTGTGGGTGCGTTTGCCTCCGCCGAGGAAGCCCTGGAGCAAATTCCGGTCCGGTATCCCGACGTCGTGCTCATGGACATCAAGTTGCCGGGCATGTCCGGCATCGAATGCGTGGCCCGGCTCAAGCAGCTCATGCCTGGGCTGCAAATCGTGATGGTGACCGTTTATGAAGATAGCGAGCGCATTTTTCGGGCCTTGAAAGCCGGGGCCAGTGGCTATTTGCTCAAGTCCAGTCCGCCGCCGCAGTTGCTCGAAGCCGTGCGCGATGTCCATGCCGGCGGGGCTCCGATGTCCAGCCAGATCGCGCGTCAGGTCGTGCGGCATTTCCACTCAGCGGGCGCCGTGCCCGAGCAGAAACCGCCCTTGTCTCCCCGCGAACGCCAAGTCCTGGAATTGCTCTCGACGGGATATATCTACAAGGAAATCGCGGACCAATTGCACATCGGCGTGGAAACCGTGCGCACACACGTCAAGAGCATCTGCCAAAAGATGCATGCACGTAACCGCCTTGAGGCGGTAGCCAGGCATCACCCGAACCTGGAGTGAAACCATCGGCCAGTTGTGCCTCCTCGAAAGGCTGATTAAAGCAGTTCGCCATGGAGGTGGGGCAAAAACTTTGTATCCTCCGTTTGCTTTGCCCATGAACTACCAAACGTCATTGGCCCGTCATGCCATCGCCAGGTTGGTTTGATCGAGAAGGGGAAAACCGGATACTTTATCGCGGCTTTCGGTGGAGGGCCTCCCGAACCTGACCTCAAGGTGTCGCAGGCTGGCTTGGAGGTGTTGGCGGGAAAATTGTAGGGCAAGAGGTCCGCAGCAGGATCGAAACGAAAGCGATGAGCCGTCCGATATGGAAGATCGGTTGGGTATGCAAATCGCGGTGGCCCCAGAAGAGCCGACTCATATTCCGCCAACAATCAACGCAAGAGCATCCCTGAATTCTGTTTGCTGGCATCGCTGAAGGATTATCCAGTCACCTGAAACACCCCCATCCGAATCTCCTTGGCATCAGGTTTTGCTGCCAAGTGATACGACTCACGCAGCGCGCAGCACGAGTACCATTTCTGACCGTCGCCTGATCCGCTCTTAACTGAGGGAGGCCGGGGGGACTAAACGGACACCAAAACGGACACCAAAATCGCTACTCGGCGAGTGCTCAGGCATTACCAGTGCCTGCTCGCCCACTGCTCGTAAAGGCGCCGGAATCACCGTGGATTGCGCTGTAATCGCACATAGCGTATGAAACAGCGATACCGTCTGATCCGCCGCGGCGAGCGCGGCTTGAAGTTCTAGTGAGTTGATACCGCCACGGGAAAACGCACCCGTCTCGCAACCCCCAACAAGGACGAGGCCATGCAGATCGTCCTGGCGAAAAACCAGGCACTGCGTCAACCGGCGCTGAACCTGCAAATCGCCAAAGCCTACCTCGCCGGCAGCGACTCGGGCGTGGCCACATGCACCTGGCAGCAAGCCATGGACTTCCTGGTCGCCACCAAGAAGGCTGAGAACCAGCGGCGATGGATAACCGCCATCAAGGATCATTCCTTCGATCCGGTGCGACATCGCATCATCGTCGAGACTCGGGCCGAGGAACTCCTGGCGGCGGTCGAGCAAGGCACCGTCAGCACCAACGTCTTCCTCCGCAAGCTGCACAACTTCTGCCAAAACATGAACTGGCTGCCCTGGCCAATCATCCCCGAGCGCCAGTGGCCGGCGGTTCGGTATGGCCCCAAACGGACGATCACGTTCGCCGAACATGCGGACATCGTCGAGCGGGAGACCAACCCCGAACGCCGGGCGTTCTACCAGCTTCTATGGCATCTGGGCGGTTCCCAGGGAATGTCGCCGGTCTCAACGCCGACGACGTCGATTGGCGTAATCGGCTGATCAGCTACCGCCGCCAGAAGACGAAGCAGACGGCCCAGATCCACTTCGGCGACGCGCTCGCGAAAACCCTGGAGGGCCTGCCCAAGACCGGCCCTTTGTTTCCGTATCTGCGGTCAATTCGCGCCTCCGACCGGGCGACCGAGTTCAAGGAGCGGTGTCGCGGTCTTGGAATCGAAGGGATCACGCTGCATTCCAACCGGTACGCCTGGGCGGAACGGGCCAAGACCGCTGGTTACCCGGAGCGCTATGCCATGGAAGCGCTCGGCCACAAGAGCAACGCGGTCCACCGGACGTACGCGAGGAATGCGCAAGTGCAACTTCCGGCACTGGAGGAATACGAGAGCGAGAGGTTGCGGAAGAAGGTAATCCCACTGCCGTTCGCCGAAGGTGAGCCGCGCACTGGGTCGCATGGCTGATCGCTGAACCCGTCCGTGTCTGACCACCGGCGTACTGGTCCTCAGCGGAGTGAGCGCCGGCTACCAGCCACGACCGGCCGGCCGCGCGGTTCCGACTCATGCGATCATACCATCAACCGCCTAACCCGGCGTAGCCGGAACCAAGAGTTTCTGGTAATTCGTTGAGCATGTCTGGGACGACCCCGCCTGCGGCTGCGCCGGAGCAAGAACTGTTGACGCAACGCTACGCCGACCAAATCGCCGGCACGCTGGGGTGTTGGGGTCGGGTCATCATCACCGGCAGCCTGACTGAGGTGTGTCATCCCGGCGGTGGAAGGCTGGCTGCGCCGAGATAACCTCCGCTGCTTCGATCTGAAGGTGTTTGCCGAACCGCTGCGCGATCAGGTGCGGGATCACGCCCTGCGCACGGCACGGGCGGCCGGTCTGGCCATCGAGCACCTGGAGCGCAAAAACTTCCGCAAGGAGGATCGGGTGGCGGAAGTGTTGCGTCAACGCGGCGACGCGCCGGGGCTGGTGCATGTGTTCTCAGCGGTGGAAACCTGTCAGGCGTTCAAGCCCTGGCACGACGACAAGCCGACGGGCCGGACGGGCCTGCGTCCCACCGCCGGCAAATGCCTGCATTACTACTTTTATTTCCTGCATCCGCGGCTGGGGCTGGTGTATGTGCGGGTGCCGACCTGGCTGCCCTTCCGGCTGCAAATCTATTTCAACGGCCACAACTGGCTGGCCAGCCGGCTGCGGCGGGCGGGGGTGAAGTTTCAAATAGAAGACAACGCGCTGGTGGAGTGTGCCGACTGGACCAAAGCCCAGGCGCTGGCCGACGATTTTTCGCTCGATCAACTCAAGGGCGACTTGGCCGGGCTGGCCCGCCAGGGCGTGCCGGCCTTGTTGGAATGCCTCCAGGGCGGCTACCACTGGAGCCTGATGCAGGTGGAGTATTCCCTGGATTTGGTCTGGCGCAATGCGACCGCGTTGTCGCCGGTGTATGAGGAATTGAGCCGGCAGGCCATCCTGATGGTGAAAGCGCCGGAGGTGGCCAAGTTCCTGGGCAAACGGTTGCCGGCGAACACGGACACGGCGCTGGGCAGCGACTTCGACACCCGGGGGAAGGCACGCGGGTCAAACACTTTCCGGGACCGGCCTCGCTCGAGCTTTACGACAAGCGCGGGCGGGTGTTGCGCCTGGAATGCACGGTGAATGGCGTGACCTTTTTTTCGCACCACCGCAAGGTGGAACATCGGGACGGTCCGGCCACTGATGAGCTGGCACCGCTCAAGAAGAGCATTTTCAGTCTGCGCGATCTGGGCGGGCTGACGCAGGCGGCCACGCAGTTCCTTGAACGCCGTGAAGTCGGGAAGCCCTGATGGCTGCGCTCTCCTCGCGCGCCTTGAGAACATCGCGCCAGATTCGGGCCAGATTCGGGCTTGTGAGCGGCGGTCCAGTCTGTTTATGCTGCCGACCGATGGGGCAGCAAAGCCACAAACGAAGAGTTTGGGTGGAGAGATTCCTGCAACCCTGGCCCGCTTTCCCCGTCGGGGTCATCGTGCTTCTGGTTGGTTTGCTTCTTTATGTGTGGCTGCGTGTGGAGCCGCAGGTGGAGTATCACAGTTACGGCCCGTACTTCTACCGACAACGGGCTTTTGCGGAATCCTTTCTCGGTCGCCCCGGGGGTCTGGCCAGTTATGCCGGGGTGTTCTTGGCGCAGTTCAATTGCATGAACTGGTCAGGCGCCCTGATTTTCGTCCTGTCCGAGTGTGTGGTCTTCCTGACGGCGCTCTTTTGCCTGGCTCGCCTCCACGGCCGGGCGCCGGGCTTTGTTGCCCTCGCTCCCCTGTTTGCGCTCCTGCTCCTGCGCAACCGCTACGGTTGTCCGGCACCCGCCATCAGTGTCAGCTTTCTCCTGGCGCTGGCTGCCGCCGCAACCTGCGTTTGGTTGCCCTGGCGGCGCCCTTACCTTTTGACGGCGGTCAGCGGACTGATTTCCAGCCTCCTTTTCTGGTTGGCCGGGCTCTGGTCCGCCCTGCTGTATGCGGTCTTGTGTTGCGTCTTCGTCCTCAGTCGAATGCGGCACTGGCCGGCGGGGTTAGGCTGCTTGGTTCTGGCATTGGCGGCGCCTCTGGTGGCGGTGGGAGTGGTGAACCGCGAGCTGGGGGAGTTTCTCAACCCCTGGCCCGAACGCGTTGACTGGATCCTTACCGCGGCTCTCTACATCTCGGTTCCCTTCGCGGGCGCGGTTCTGGTCTTGCTCCCGAAACCAGCCGCGGATTCATCCGCCACGAAGCCCGCTGGCTGTCGCCAGCCGCCGAGGCTCGGGCCAGCCGTGGTTGTCCTGGCGTTTCTGTTCGGGTGGGCCGTCGTATGGTTTACGTTTGACCGGCGCCAAAGGTCCCTGGCCGAAATGGACTACGATGCCGGTTGCGGGCAATACGAAGCGGTTCTAGCCGCGGCCAGGCAGGTCAAGGCGCTGAATGATCCCGCCAAGATCCGCCTGCAGTTGGCCCTCTATCACACCGGGCGGCTGGCGGAGGAGCTGTTTTCGTTTCACAGCCTGGTTGAGGAAGTCCCGGCGGGAGGAATCGGCGAAGGCTGTCGGGCACAAAGCCAACCCCTCTTCGAACTTGGTCTGGTCAACGACGCCGAGCACATGGCGTGCGAGGCCCTGGTGATCGAGGGCGACCGGCCGGATCTGTTGCGCCTGTTGGCGCGCGTCCACCTGGCGAAACACCAACCCCAGGCGGCGCAGGTCTTCCTGAACGTCCTCAGCCTCATACCGTTCCAGGGAGAGCGCGCGGACGATGCCTGGCCAACGATGGCCGCGGGGATGCCCGCGGCGGACCGCGCCTTTCTGGCCCGAATGCACACCCCGGTGTTGACCAATGACGTGCTGCACGAGGGTCTGCAACTGGAGCGCTTACTCGATGTCCTGTTGGCTTCCAATCCCACCAACCAAATGGCCTTCGAATACGCCATGGCCAGCGACTTGCTGAACCTGGATTTGAAGAAAGTGGTCGCGCACCTCGAGTTCCTCGACAACTTCAAATATGCCCGCATCCCCCGTCCCTACGAAGAAGCCGTGCTCCTCTATCAGCAACTCGCCCAAGTTCAGGTCGAATTGAAAGGGCGCGCCATCCGCTCCGAAACCATCGAGCGCTTCCGCCAGTTCCGAGAAGCGGCCCGCCAGGATAAGGGAGGAGCCGATGACCCGGCGGCCATGGTCGCCAATTTCCGTGACACCTATTGGTATTATTATTTTACTCTTCGGGGCCGGGAGCGACCGGTCGAAGCCCAAACCGCGGCGCCATGATGACTCGAATCTGGATGTTCATGCGGGTGGGTTGGCTGTTGGCCGCCTCTTGCCTGGCGGGCAGCCCCGTCCAACTGCGGGCAGCCGAACCGCCGCGGCTGTTCCCGGACTATGTTGGCGTCACTCTCCCGCCGAACATTGCGCCGTTAAACTTCAGAATCCAAGAGCCCGCCGCCGCCTACCGGGTCGAGTTACGCTCCACCCAAGGTCCCCCCATTAGCATCGCCAGCGCGAATCCCGCGATTCGGATTCCGCCCAAGGCCTGGGCCAGCCTCTTGCGCGCCAATCCCGGCCAGCCGTTCTACTGGGATATCTCCGCGCGAGCGGTCTCGTCCGCCTGGACCCGGTTTGCCACCGTGACCAACCAGATTGCGCGGGAGCCAATTGACGGCTGGCTGGCGTATCGTCTGCTCAAGCCAACCTTCAATTACTACACTCATCTCGGCATCTATCAACGCAACCTGGCGTCTTTCGACCAGCGGCTAATCATCGGACAAGACAAATATAATGATAGTTGCCTCAACTGCCACATCCCGTTGAACCAAAGCCCAAGTACGTTTGCCTTCAACACCCGCACCGACGCCGGCAAGAACGCGATGATCTTGGTGGTCTCCAACCAACCCGCCCGCGTGGACCGGACCATGGGTTACCTGGCCTGGCACCCCAGCGGGCAGTTGCTCGCTTTCTCGGTTAACAAGTTGTCCCTCCTCTTCCACACCCAGGGCGAAACGCGCGAGGTCCATGATGCCAACTCGGATCTGGGCATTTACCGCGTCGCCTCCAACACCATTGTCTTCCCGCCCGTCATCGCCGCGCCCGACCGGAACGAGACGTGGCCCGCTTGGTCGCCCGATGGAAAGTACCTCTACTTCAGCAGCGCCGTCCCCCAGCCACTCCAAAAACTCCGACTGCTTCGCTACGACCTCATGCGGGTGGGCTTCGACCTCCCGACGGGCCAATGGGGGCAGCCGGAACTGATGATTTCCGCCGCGGAGACCGGGCGAAGCGTCTGTCAGCCCAAGGTTTCGCCCGACGGCCGTTTTCTGCTCGTTACCCTCTGCAAGAACGGCAGCTTTCCCATCTTCAAGTCTGACAGCGATCTCTATGTTATGGACCTCGCCACCCGCGCACTCCGCCGGCTGGCGATCAATAGCGACCAGGCCGACACCTGGCATTCCTGGTCCAGTAACAGCCGCTGGGTGGTTTTCAGCAGCAAACGCATCGATGGTTTCTTTGCCCGGCCTCATTTCAGTTACGTGGACGAACACGGCGAGTTTCACAAACCCTTCGTGCTGCCACAGGAAGATCCCGCGTTCTATGGCTTCTGCCTCAAGACGTTCAATGTGCCTGAATTCATGCGGGGACCCGTGACCGTACAACAGCGCGACCTCGCCCGGACGGTTGTCGAACCCCGCAGAGTCCTGCTCCCCCAAGGCCCCGCCCGGCCTCCCTCGGCCGGTCTGCAACCTGCTCCGGACCACTCCAGTTACCCGTAAGTCTCGACGGCAACGGACGTCCGGCTACGCTCATTGATGCTATCCGCAGGAAGTTATTCTGCGGCGGCCAGGATTACGACCGTTGCCGGAAGATCCAGACGGGCCTTGCCCTCTGCCCAAGACTGGAAACACCAACAGGCCGCGCGCTCGCGGCCCTGCCGCCGGCGTTGTTCGCGAACAGGTGCGGCGCTTCGGCCACCTGCCCGTCAGGCTCATCTTCCCTGATTTTGGGACGAATTTTCCTGGGGGTGTGGTTCGGGCGTAACTCATTGACTGCCGGGTGTTGCAGTTGGAAACGGGATGTCCACCTTCCCAATGGCCCGCCGTCGCGTCACGACGTTTCCCTGCCCGCCATTGGGGGATAAACCGCACCCGCCAGCACGGCGCCCGCGACGGGCGCCACCCAGAACAGCCGAACCAGCCGACGACGAACACGGCCGGTCCGGTGCTGCGCGCGGGATTGACGGAGAGATTGGTCACCGGAACGCCGATCAGATGGATCAACGTCAGGCCCAAACCGATGGCGATAGGCGCGAAGCCCTGTGGCGCGCGCTTGTCCGTCGCACCGAGAATGATGATCAGCAAGAAGAAGGTCAGCACCATCTCCGCGACCAAGCCGGACAGCATGGGGCATTTGCCCGGCGAGCGGTCGCCGTAACCGTGGGCGGCAAAACCGGCGGCCGTGGTGAATCCCGCCTGGCCGCCCGCGACGTGGGCGAGGATGTAAGGAAACAGTTCCGCGCCGCTGAACCGCCCGCCCACACAAAGGCCGATGAAGACGGCGGGTTTGAGGTGGCAGCCGGAAACGTGCCCGATGACGTAGGCCATGGTGAGCACGGTCAAGCCAAAGGCCAGTGCCCCCCCAGGCCGATGCCGAGGTTGAGGGGCGTGGCCCCCTCGGCGGTCAGGAATTTCGCCGCGAGCACGGCGCGCCGCAGCCACCGAAGACGAGCCAGAAGGAGGCGACGGCCGATTTACGGAAAGCGTTGGATGGTATTTTAGATGCGTTTCATTGAGGAATCGGTTCCGGGCTTGGCGCTTCTCTACGCGTGGGTGTGGCGGGAGGGACCAGAACGCAGGACATCAACGATCCGTTTCCAATCCTCCTGCAGCGGGGAACCTCCTCGCCTGGCACTTCCGCCTCGGATGGCATAACGTACAGGCAGTTCTGAGCAGGTGATCCATGCCCGACAAACGCACTCACCGCGGCCCAGCGCCCGAAGATGAACGACTGTTCGGTAATCGAATGTTGTCGAGCCTGCGCCTGGCGACGCATGACTTGTGCTGGCTGCTGAATCGCGGCTACGCCCTCCACTCAGCCGCCGAGTTGGTCGGCAACCGGCACTCGCTCACGGCGCGACAGCGGATCGCCGTCAGCCGGTGCGCTTGCACGGATGAAGCCCGACAGCGCCGCGGTCAACGGGAAGTGACACCGACCCAACTCCGGGACCATGAGCTATGGATCGACGGCTTCAACGTCCTCACAGGGATTGAGGCGGCGCTGGGCGGCGGCGTAATCCTGCTGGGGTGCGACGGATGTCTGCGGGATTTGGCCAGCGTTTACGCCCGCCACCACGAGGTCCAGGAAACCCTGCCTGCCCTGCGCTTGCTGGGGGCGGCCACGGCCGCCTGGGGTGTGCGGCGATGCCAATGGTGGCTCGACCGTCCTGTATCCAACAGCGGGCGGCTCAAGTGCAGGATTCTCGATCTGGTCGCCGCGAACGGCTGGGACTGGCAGGTGGAACTGGTGTTCAACCCCGACAAGCTACTCGCCGAGTCGAGCGAGGTCATCGCGACCGCCGACAGTGCGGTCCTCGACCGGTGCCAGCGGTGGGTCAACCTCGCTCGTCTGGTGATCACTCAAAACGCCGCGAACGCACGCATCATTGATCTTCGCGTTGAGCCGCCAGGTTGAACGTGCGGAAGCCTGTTCACCCAACGACACTGAGGCCGGACGCGTGCTCCCAACCCAGTACCAGTCGCTGCGGCCGCACCGCCGCACCGAAGCCAGTCTCGATCTGCTGCTCGAACCAACGAAACGAAGGCCGACGCTTGGAGTAGAACAAGTGACTGGTCCGGCTCCGTCGGTAATCGGACGAGCCAAACCGCGCGATCGGGGCGCGCAAAAACGGGGCCGCCGCCAACAGTTCCGCCCAGTCTTGTTCCAGCCGCCGATCCGAGATCGCGAACCAGGCCTCGACCGGAGTGGCGAACCGCAACAGATAATCAATATGCCAGTGGGGAGCGGCCGAGGATTCCAGGTGATGAGCGATCCGAGCGCGAAGGCCTCCCGGACCCCACGCACTGCCGACGTACGCGTAGAAGCCAGGGATGACATCGAACTTGCCCAACCGCCCGATCTCCATCCGTTTCATCTGGGCGAGGGCGACGATCAGGATGTACGCGCCTTTCTCCTCGGGCGGGTCCATAGGCCGTAGCGAAAACCCTCCCGAGGCCGATGTCAACCGCTGGGGCGGTGGTCAAACGCCGCAATTCGGTCCTCCGTTCGCACAACTGAATTGAAAGAACCTCACGGACCCGCCAACTTGGGCGGGTGCAAATTGCCCCATCGCGAATTCTCGCCGGGATTCTCCCGGGTTTCTTCCTCATCTCGTTTTCCGCCGCCGCTTATGCGCAAGGGGAACTGTGGCTAACCAATCCGGACAAATCCGCTTTGTTCCAGAAGCAAGGTGCGCCCCTGGTCTTCAGCGTTGCCACCAACGCCAACCCCACGATCGAAGTTGATGAAACGAAAACCTACCAGACGATTGACGGTTTCGGCTTCACGCTCACGGGCGGCAGCGCCCGGCACATCGTTCGCATGGCACCGGCGCCACGGGCGGCGTTGTTGCGCGAGTTGTTCGCCACGGATGGCACGAACATCGGCACGAGCTATTTGCGGTTGAGCATCGGGGCATCCGACCTGAACGAGCAGGTCTTTTCCTACGATGACCTGCCGGCCGGGCAAACCGATCCGGAATTAAAGCAGTTCGACCTCGGACCCGACCGCGCCGACGTCATCCCCGTACTCAAGGAAATCCTGACGATCAATCCTGACCTCAAGCTCCTCGGATCGCCCTGGTCGGCGCCGACCTGGATGAAGACCACCAACGACACCCGTGGCGCAAGTCTGAAGCCGGAATTCCACGACGCCTACGCGCAGTACTTCGTGAAGTACATCCAGGCCATGAAAGCGGAAGGCATCCGCATTGACGCCATCACGATCCAAAACGAGCCGCTGCACCCCGGCAACAACCCGAGCATGTTCATGCCGGCCGAACAACAGGCCACCTTCATCAAGCGCAGCCTCGGCCCGGCCTTCGCCGCGGCGAAGCTCGACACGAAGATCCTTCTCTACGACCACAACTGCGACCGGCCGGACTATCCGCTCTCCATCCTGAACGATCCCGCGGCCGCGAAGTTCGTGGATGGCTCGGCGTTTCACCTGTACGCCGGCAGGATCGAGGTCCTCACGACCGTGCATGACGCGCATCCGGACAAGCGCCTCTATTTCACCGAGCAATGGATCGGCGCGCCGGGCAACTTGCGCGGCGATCTGAACTGGCATGTCCGCGAGTTGATCATCGGCGCCACCCGCAACTGGAGCCGGACTGTGCTGGAGTGGAACCTCGCCTCGGACCCCCGGTGGGAACCCCACACCGACCGGGGCGGATGCGACCGCTGCCTCGGCGCGGTAACGATTGACGGGAATCAAGTGATGCGCAATCCGGCCTATTACATCATCGCGCACGCCGCCAAGTTTGTCCGGCCGGGCTCGGTGCGGATTGCGTCAAACCCGCTGCGGATGCTCCCCAACGTCGCCTTCAAAACCCCGGACGGGAGGCGCGTCGTGATCGTGCTCAACAACAGTCAGGGGCGGCAAACCTTCAACCTCCGGCACCAAGGCAAGCTCGCGCCGTCGGCGCTGGACAGCAACGCGGTGGGAACCTACGTCTGGTAGCGCGCACTCCTGAACGACGTGGACGAACCGGCCGATCATCCCAAGCTGCCGCGCCCTCGGAAGCGCACTGGCACGAGCAACTCAGCCCACGGTGCCAACAGAAAAACTGGCGGATCGGGTCAAACACCAGCCTTGATGCCTGTCCACATGGGGATACGCTGCCCGCATGACTGAATTCTGTGCCGCACCCGCTCCTTCTCCCGCCACAGGCTTGTGCCCATCGAACCGGCGCTTTGCGGCGGCGGTTTCCATGATCGCCTGGCTCTGCGTGGCTTGGCCGGCGGTCGGGGAGGGCAATCCGCTGGTCGTTGACCTTTGGCCAGGCCGGGCTCCGCAGGAGAACCGCGACATCGGCGCGGAGAGGTCCGTGATGTCGCCGAAGCTGGATCGCAAGCAGGTCGAGGTCACCGAGCCGACCCGGATGCTTACCGATGTCAACAAGCCAACCCTCACGATCTACCGGCCGGCGAAGGCGGAGGACACCGGCACCGCAGTGTTGATCTGTCCCGGCGGCGGCTACTGGAACCTGTACTGGCAACTGGAAGGCGAGGAAGTGGCGACCTGGCTGAACTCACTGGGCGTGACCGGCATCATTCTCAAGTACCGGGTGCCCCGTCATTCCGACGAGCCCCCGACCGAGCCGGCGCGACGTCCGCTCCAGGATGCCCAGCGGGCCGTCAGCCTCGTGCGCAGCCAAGCCCGGGACTGGGGCCTCGATCCGCAGCGGATCGGCATGGTGGGTTTCTCGGCGGGCGGCCATCTCGCGCTGGCGACGGCGACGCACTTCGATCAGCGGACCTACGAACCGAGCGACACCGTTGACCGTGTCAGTTGCCGGCCCGACTTCGCCATCCTGGCCTATCCGGGCTACCTGAAGGCGAAGGACAAAGATGAACTGGCTCCGTGGCTGAGCATCCCGACCAACACGCCGCCGGTCTTCCTGGCGCACGGCGGGGCCGATCTCATCAGTGGCCCGGAGCAGAGCGTGCTCCTGTATTTGGCTCTCAAGCGGGCGAACGTCCCCGCAGAGCTGCACATTTACGCCACAGCGGCCCACGACTTCGGGGTCCGCAAGAGCGAGCATCCGTGCTCCACCTGGACGGAATCGTGCGCCAACTGGCTGCGGCATCAGGGCTTCCTCAACCGGCTCACGAAACCGTGACGTTCCCGGCAACCCGGCGGTGGAGGGATGGTTACTAAGGAAACCCCGGGCGGGAATGCAAACCGACAGCCACGAAGACAGGAAGCACAAGAACGTCAATGTTATTGAGCCTTTTGTGATTTTTCGTGGCCGATTCGTCCTGGCCGCTTGGTCGTTCATATTACGCACTGATTAGCAAAACCGCGTCCGGTGGCGCCAGGCGGGAGCGTGTCCGGCACCGCCTCTGGACGAAGAACTCATGACGATGAAAAGAGCGATTGCCCCGCCGATGAGGTTCTGGAGCACGATAAGGACGGCGGTGTTGCTCGTGGCCTTGCTTGCCGCAGCAGGGGCTGCACCTCCACCGGAGGTGCAGGTCCTGGAACGAACCGAGCTCCCTGGCGGACTGGTGCGCGAGAAGCTGCGTTTGCCAGGCTTCGACCCGGACGAGGGGGTGCCGGCAATCGCCATTCATCCGGCCGCGAAGGGCGCGCATCCCGTGGCGCTCTGCTTCCATTCGTTTCGGGGTGCAAAGGAAGACCTTGAGGGGTGGTGTCGCGACCTCGCCGCGCGGGGCCTTTTCGCCATCACCATGGACGCCCATCTGCATGGAGAACGCTCCATCGCCGGCCTCTTTCACGGGGACAACATCGCTTCGCTGGGCGGCGAATACAGCATCTGGGTCCATCAGACCGCCATCGCCCGCACGGCCAGGGACGTCCCGGTCATCCTCGACGCCTTGGCTCGACGGCCCGACGTGGATGTGTCCCGGGTGGCGGCGACCGGTTTCTCGATGGGCGCCAGCACGGCGATGGTTCTTGCCTGGCGCGAACCACGTGTCCGCGTCGTGGCGAGCGTGGTCGGGGCGGTGGATTTCTGGTGGGACGTCACGAAGATCCCACCGGGTCCAGAGCAGGAAGCGCGCAAGGCCGCCTACGGCCCCCGCCTCCGGGAGTTGGTCCGCTCGATTGACCCGAAGACCCGCGTGGCCCAGATCCCTCCAAAAGCGCTTTGTCTCATCAACGGCGGCCATGACGAGTATATCGCCCTTGAGTCGGTGCGGCGGTTCGTGGCCGACCTCGAGCCGCTTTACGGAAAACACCGGGACCGGTTGCGATTCCTGCCCTTCCCGGAAGCGGGACATGACGTCACCGAAGCCATGTGGAAGGAGGCCCAGGAATGGATCGTCCGGGGTCTGGAACCGGAAGCGGCGGACAACCGCCCGCGATGAAGCGGAGTCGGACCGCTCGGACTCTCGCGGCCGGGTTCAGCCTCCGCCACGGTCGCGCTGCCACAGTGCTTCCCATCCATCGCCTCGCGCTGGACGCGGGACGGGGGTGATATCCACCACGAGCACCGTTTCAGCGTTTTCGCCATACGGTCCGCGCAGAACCGGTTCGCCATCGGGGCCCACGACGAGGGAACAACCGATGCAGCGGCGACCGCTCCACGGCCCCTCCGTGATCCGGCCCACGTTGCTGACCCCGACGATCCAGAGCCGGAAGTCGCGCGCCACCGGCCGGTAGTTGTCCAGCCAGAGTTGGCCGTAAGGTTCACGGTGCTGATCATGCTCCGCCGGCACCGCCCAAGCCGACGGGGAGAGAATCACCTGTGCCCCCATCAGCCCCAGCGTCCGGCTCACCACCTGCCCCCGCGCGAAGGCGTCGGCGCAGATCATCAGGCCCAACGTCCCGAGCGGAGTATGGATGACGCCGAGACGATCCCCTTGCGCGTAGCAGGCGTGAGCAATCTCCAACTCGTTCAGCTTGCGGTGATGCAGGATGACCTCGCCCTGCGGGTCAATGAGCACGGCGGCGTTGAAGACTTGTGCTCCGCAGCCTTCGCCCATGCCTGCGCAGACAAAGAGCCCGTGTCGGCGAGCCGCCTCGCGGAGCTGCCGGCACGCGGTGCCGTCAGGAATCGGCTCCGCGGCTTCGCGGCCCGCTCCGTGAGTCCAACCCAGGTCGAGCATCTCAGGGAGCACGGCCACAGCAGCGCCCGCCGCGGCAGCCTCCCCCACGAGCCGGACCGCGCGCGCGAGGTTCCCGGATTTGTTGCCGCCGACCACCCGCATCTGGATGACCGCGAGCTTGAACGTCTTCATCCGGCCCCCGAATAGAAGCGAGACGGTCGCAAACTGCCAGCATGATTTCGGTCGCGATCCGATGGGCGGCGGCGTTGGCCCCGGCGCAGGCATTGCCTGTCATGTCCCTAGCAGCCTGTCGGACTTGGAGCGCACGGCAAGTGAGGATGGTTATGGCGGCGATCCTGGCGACGCGTCTTTTCATTTGGCCAACCTCCGGGGGGAGCCGGGTTTTTGGCGAAGACCAGCGCGCGGAGGCGTTCAGGTCCTCCGGTTCGATGGGCGAATTGCGGCTGGTAGCGGCGGTCCGCGATCCGCCACCAGTCAACTTCAGGTACGGACATGCTGCTGCGTGTCCCCATCTCCGGCTGCGAAACCAACCACCCGGCGAAGAAGTCAGGAGTGCGGAGCACCGCCAGCCCAACCAACCCTGGCGGTCCGCGACCCACCGCATGTCGAATCCGGTAGAGACATACTACGCGTGTCCTCACCTCCTCTTTGAACATCAACGGCGAACGAAAAACCAGGGCTGCGGAGCACCGCCAGCCCTAACAGGAAAGCCCGTATTAGCTTGCCTGGCGGCGGTCATGTTGACCAAGCTAGCCCTGCAAACCCGTATGAAGACCATCCTGTTCTGCCCCCGTCTGGCTCGCACGCTGGTGCTGGCCGCCCTGCTCGCCGGAGCCCACGCGGCCGACCGCGATTTCTCGAAGGAATCCGCCCGCTCGTCCCCGGCCTGGCTGCGCGACTCGGTCGTCTATGAACTGTTCCCCCGCGCGTTTTCGCCCGCGGGGAATTTCACCGGCGTCACCGCGCGGCTCGACCAGCTCAAGCAACTGGGCGTGGACATTGTGTGGCTCATGCCCATCCATCCCATCGGCGACAAGCTGCGCAAGGGCACGCTGGGCAGCCCGTACGCGGTGCGCGATTACTACGGCATCAACCCGGATTATGGCACGGCCGACGACCTGAAGCGGCTCGTCGCCGCGGCGCACCAGCGCGGCATGAAGGTGATTCTCGATGTCGTGCTCAACCACTCGGCCTGGGACAACGCCCTGCTGCGCGAGCATCCGGAATTCTACAAACACGATGCCGCCGGCCAGATCGTCCCGCCGGTGGCCGACTGGAAGGACGTCGCGGGTTTCGACTACGCAAACCCGCAGTTGCGGACCTACATGGTCGCCATGCTGAAACACTGGGTGACGGATTTCGACGTGGACGGCTTTCGCTGCGACGTGGCCAGCATGGTGCCGGCGGACTTCTGGGAAAAGGCGCGCGCCGAGCTCGAACGCGTGAAGCCGGAGATCGTCATGCTGGCGGAGGCGAGCCAGCCGGACCTGCTGCTGAAGGCGTTCGACTTCGATTATGCCTGGCCGCTGCACGCGACCTTGAACGACGTGCTGCTGCGCGGCGCGGCCGCGTCCGAATTCCGGCGGTCGTGGGAGGACAGCCGCCGCCAGTTCCCCGCCGGGTCGCTGCACCTGCGGATCTTCGACGACCATGACGAGGCCCGGGCGGTCGCGCGCTTCGGCCTCCACGGCGCGCTCGCGGCGTCGGTGCTGATGTTCACGCTCGACGGCGTGCCGCTGCTTTACAACGGCAACGAAGTGGGCGAAGCCACCGAGTCCGGCGCCCCCGCGCTGTTTGAGAAACTGCCCGTGTTCTGGGAGCCCAAGGAACGCCCGCCGCTGACGGACATCTACCGCGAGCTGATCAAACTGCGGAAGCAATACGCGCCGTTCCGCAACGACCGGGTGGTCTGGCTGCGCAACTCGAACGACGCGGACCTCGTCACGCTCATGCGGCTCGATGACAAGGACGAGTTCGTGGTGGTGATCAATTTCTCGAACCGGCCGCAGGTCGGCTGGGTGGAGGTCCAGAACGACCAGCAGTTCAAGCCGGTGAGTTTCCCCGGAATGCCCGAACCACCGGCAACCGGTTTTCCGTTGTTCCGGCTGGGCGGATTCGAGTGGCGCATTTATCACCGCGCGGTTGCCCACTGACCGCCGCGGCGACCACCGCCACGGTCAAGGAACCAGGATGACCGCGCTGCGGCCGGGCAGCGCGACGTGCGCGACCCCGGAGGCCACCGGCACGCGGCCCAGCGCACCCAGACGATCGGTGAGGGTTGTCGCCGACGCCAGCCCAGCCGGCGCAAGGTCCAACGTCAGTATCGCGGGTTGGGCGGAATTGTTGAAGGCGATGACGGCGGATTGAGCGGGCGTGACGCGAGCGAAGGCATAGGTGCTGTCCGTGGCGGCCAGTTCGCGGAGTTCACCACGACGCAGCGGTTCGAGTTGGTACCGCAGCGACAGCAGCTTCCGCACGTGCGCATGGACGGCTTCTTCGTCGGCCGTGCGCCCGGTTTTACGGAACACATTGTGCGTGTCCTCGCGCCATCCGCCGGGGAAATCCCGCCGGTTGTCGGGATCGCCGCCCCCGCGCATCGCCACCTCGTCGCCGTAATAGATCAGCGGCGTGCCGCGCGTTGTCATCAGGAAAGTGAACGCCAGTTGCAGCCCCGCCCGCGTCGCGCCCGGCTCGCTGAGAAAACGCGGGGTGTCGTGCAGTCCGAGGAACGTGACCAGGACCCGCGCGTTGACGTAGTTGGTGTCGGCGGCGAGCGTTTGAGAAAGCCGCGTCATCGGCTGGCCTTTGGCGAACACGTCGCGGATCGCATAGAACAGCGGGAAATCGAAGAGCGTGTCCACGCCCGAGTCCACGCCGTCGAAGCGCGCCCGGCCGCCCTGGAAAAATGACACCAACGCCGGATTGCCGTCCCACATCTCGCCGAGGACGGTCAGGTGCGGATACTCGCGCTTGAGCGCCGCGGTCCAGCGCGACCAGTAAGTGCGTGGCACGTAAGGCAGCGTGTCCTGGCGCACCGCGTCGAGCCCCGCCTGGCCGAGCCACCAGAGCGAATTCTGGATCAGGTAGGTGGCCGTCTCGGGATCGTTTTGATTCAGGTCGGGCAGCAGGTTGATGAACCAGCCTTCCAGCGTGGACTTCAATTTGTCGGCGGGCGGATTGGTCGCGGCGATGGTCCAGGTCTGCCAGGAGTTCTCGAGGTGATTCGCCACGGTGCCGTTGAACCAGGTGGGCGTGGGCGGATTGGTCGTCCACGGATGATACGGCCCGGTGTGGTTGGCCACCTGGTCCTGGATCACCTTGAGGCCGCGGGCGTGGGCGGCGTCCACCAGCGCCCGGAGTTCCTTCAACGTGCCGAAGTGCTCCTCGACGCCGTAAAAATCCACCGCGCCATAACCGTGGTAATCCGTCGAAGGCTCGCCCGCGTCCGCCCGGCGGTTGTTGGCGGCGTATTTCTCGAGCTGGTTCAGGTGGTTCACGTTGTCATACCACGGCGTCAACCAGAGGGCGGTGACGCCGAGGTCGCGCAAATAGGACAGGTGATTGCGGACGCCGGCAAAATCGCCGCCGTGATAATCGCGCGGCTTGCGACGATCCCAAAGGCCCCGCGAAATGGCCGGATCGTCGTTGGCGCGATCGCCGTTGGCGAAGCGGTCGGGCATGAGCAGATAGATCACGTCGTCCGGCGAAAAGCCCGCGAACCGGCCCGCGCGCGGCAGCAGTGGCTGGACGGAGAATGGCGCCATGGCGCGGCCTTCCGGGGTCACGACGACCAACGGTGCGGAGCCGGGCCGGCGATCGGACGGAATCCGAACGTCCACGAAAGCGAATGTGCCGGCTTCATTCACGCGCACGTCACTCGTCTCCAAACCGCCCGGCGCCTCGACGTTGGCGCCGGCCAGATCATGCCCGGAGATCAGCAGGCGGACCGGATTAAGCGAATGGCCGCTCCACCAGTCCGGCGGTTCGACCCGCGTGACCACCGGCGGCGAGGCGAGTGCGGGCCAGGTGATCGCCAGCAGCCAGGCGGTAAGCGACAACGTGGCAACCAGGTGCAGTGCTGGGTGGCTGTTCATGGGTTCATAGTGGCAAAAAGTCCGGCTTCGCACAACTGCGCGGGTGCGCCTCCGGACGGCGCACCGCTCCCGCCTCGCTGAATCCCACCAAGGTCGCGCTGCCGAAGGCAGGAACGGACAATCCGGACTTGGCTTTGAATGCCAAATCAGTCAAAATCGAGTCATGCCCCTGAGTTTTGAATGGGATGGGAGCAAGGCGAAATCAAACCTCGCCAAGCACGGGGTGAGCTTTGAAGATGCCTCCACTGTCTTTGGTGACCCGTTGTCGCTGACGATTCCTGACCCCGCCCATTCCCAAGTGGAACACCGCTCGATCATGCTGGGGCTGTCGCATCGCGGGAAATTGCTGGTTGTCGTCCATACGGAACGGGGCGACCATATCCGCATCATCAGTGCCCGGCGGGCGAGCCGGCGTGAACGCAAGAGTTATGAAGAAGGCAGTTGAGAAGGCCGCCGAACCCGAAATGCGGGCGGAGTATGATTTCTCACGCGGCGTGCGCGGCAAGTATGCGCGGCGTTACGCGCAGGGCGCGAACGTGGTGGTGCTCGAAGCCGACGTGGCGAAGGTTTTCCCCAACGCCGAAGCGGTGAACGAATCGTTGCGCGCTCTGGCGGGCATCATCCGCCGGCAACACAAGGCGCTGGCTGGGAAGTGAGACCGCTGGGCAGGCCGCTCCTTGGTTGGGCTGCGCCCGACGGCTTCACGCTCCAGGCGTTGGGGGTGGTCAGCGGCCAGAGGCTCAAGCTGGAGCCGGAGGCGCCAGTTCGTTTCTGGTTTCAGCCGGCACCCACTGGGCCAGTGCGGCGGCGATGAGCATGAATGCGCCGCCGGCCATGACAGCGTACACCAGGTTGCCACCAAGGAGTTGCTTCACCAGCGGGCCGAAGGTGAGAGCGGCGATGATTTCGGGCAGGACGATGAAGAAGTTGAAAATGCCCATGTAAACGCCCATGCGCGCCGGCGGGAGCGCGCCGGAAAGAATGGCGTAGGGCATCGAAAGGATCGAGGCCCACGCGATGCCGCCCAATCCGAGCGCGATCAACAGCAGATGTCGCTGCGCCTCGCCGTGGATGAACCCAATGCTCAGCAAACCCAGCCCACCGAGCGCGAGGCAGACACCGTGGATCCGCCGCCGGTCGCATTGCCGTGCCAGCGCCATCAGCCCAAACGCGGCCAGGAATGTCACCCCGTCCTTCACGGCGTAGCAGACGCCCGCCCATTCGGCGCCCCGCTTGAAGACTTCGGAGTTGGGATCGCTCGACCCAAAAACCACGGGCACGGCATTCGAAAAATGCAGCCACATGCAAAAGAGGCCGAGCCAGGTGAAAAACTGCACGAGCGCCAGCCGCCGCATCGTGCCTGGCATTTTCGCCAGCGCATCCGGGATCTCCTTCAGCAGATGCCCCAACCCGCCGCTCGCAGCCTTCTGGCGGCGAAACGTCTCCAGGTCCTCCGGCGGATACTCCTTCGAGGAAGTCACTGTCCAGACCACGGCGGCGAGGAAGGCAATCGCGCCGAGATAGAAGGAAATCCTCACGTTGGTCGGCACGCCGTTGGCGCCGCCGCTGTCGCTGCTAACATGGAACCATTCCCGCAGCACGTAGGGCAGCAGGCCGGCGATGACCGCGCCGACCCCGATGAAGAAGCTCTGCATGGCGAAGCCGGTGCCGCGCTGATCCTCGGGGAGCTTGTCGGCCACGAAGGCGCGAAACGGCTCCATCGAGACGTTGATGGATGCGTCGAGCACCCACAAGAGCCCGGCGGCCATGTAAAACTTGGGCAGGTGCGGGAGCAGCCATTCGGCGAGCGAACCCGAATTCGGCATGAGGAGCAATGCCAGCGAGCTGAGGATCGCCCCGACGAGGAAGTAAGGACGCCGCCGGCCGAGCGGCCCCCAGGTCCGGTCGCTCATCGCGCCGATGATGGGCTGCACGATGAAGCCGGTGAGCGGCGCGGCGAGCCAGAGCTTGGCGATCTGGTCATCGGCCGCGCCGAGGTACTTGTAGATCGGGCTCATGTTGGCCATCTGCAGGCCCCAGCCAAACTGGATGCCGAGAAAGCCGAAGCTCATGTTCCAAATCTGCCAGAAGGAGAGACGGGGCTTGTTCATGGGACGAGTGGATGGGAATTCAGGTCGGGGAACCGGCCGGGTGCGGGCGGGGTGTGGCGTCGAGCGGCATAAGTCCGGTTGATTTCAAGCATCGGGTCGTCTCCCGGACTCGACCACCAGGCGCGCCACCTTCCGGTTGAAGTCCGTGGCCGCCTGCAATTCCTCGAGGGTCAGGTGCATGCGGTAACGCCAGTAATGCCGCGAATTGGCCGGCACATTGATGCGTTCCCCGGCGGCGACGGGATGCCGCCGCGCGGCATCAATCGCCAGCCAGTCCTGCAACGGCAGGACGCACCACATCGAGCCGCCGGCCAGGCTCTCGCCGAGAATGAAACGGCAGATGTCGGGCGACGCCTCCGCGGGCGCCGGGCCGTCGCAGTGCATGACGTCCTGCCAGTACGCCTGCCGCACGGCGGCCTCTTCCGCCCACCAACCGCGCACGGTGGGCGTGTCGTGGGTCGAGGTGGTGCAGACGGACAGATAAGGATAATCCAGCGGATGACCAAAACGCTGTCCCGGCCGCTTGGGCATGCTCTGCACCTCGAGGCTCAGCAGGCCCAACCGCTGCAGCACCGCCGGCACCGCGTCGGGGATCATACCGAGGTCCTCGCCACAGATCAGCATCTCCGTGGCGTCCATCAGCACGGGAAGTTTCTTCATCGCCTCGTCCTCCCAGAAGCGCGTATGCCGCCGGAAGAAGAAATTGTCGTGCAACTCCTGGAGCGCCAACCGCTCCCGCTCCTCGAGCGAGCGGCCCAGCACGGAGCCGGGCCCGTTGATCCGCGGATGAAACCGGTCCGGTTGTTCGAGGTCTTCGAGAAACAACACTTCGCGCTCGAACCGCTGGAGGCCGGCGGCAATCCGGCCAGCCTCCCCGTCCGAACAGGCGGAGGCGAGCCAGACCTGCCTGGCCTCCGGCCGTTCAAACTCCGGCCGCAGGCGAAGGAAGCCGTCTTCGTCGCGCCCCAAGAGCTGCTCCGCCACCTTGGCCGCGTCGTCGCCAAAAAAGAGCTGGAGGTTCACCGGGGCGATGGCGGGCACGGCAAAGCTCCGTACATCGCGGGTGAACCCGCCGGCGCGGATTTCCCCGGGACTCAACGGCAGCGTCGGGTTGAAATGCCCAAAGATGCCCTCGGCGCGGTCACCGGGGATTTCCCAGATCCGGAAAAAACCGAGAATGTGGTCAATCCGCAGGGCGTCGAAGCACGCCGACATCCGGTGGAACCGCCGTTTCCACCAGGCGTAGCCATCGGCCTCCATCCTCTGCCAATTGTAGGTGGGAAAGCCCCAGTTCTGGCCGAGGTCGGAAAAGACATCCGGCGGCGCGCCGGTCTGGCGGTCCATGTGGAAGAGTTGGGGCTCCGTCCACGCCTCGACGCTGCGACGGTCAATCCCGATGGGCAGGTCGCCCTTGAAGGCCACACCCAATTCATGTCCGGCGGCGAGGGCATGGTCGAACTGGCGTCGCAGATGGAACTGCACAAAACAGTGGAACAGCAGGTCGCCGCGCCCGGGCGCCCCGGGCTTGAACCAGGCCGCGATTTTTTGCGGCGAGAACGTCGCGTCGTCGCCCCATCGCGTGAAATCGGCGGTGCCGTGACGGTCGCGCAAGTGGCAAAACGCGGCGTAGGGCTTGAGCCAGTCGCCTTGCTCGCGGAGGAAGGTTGTGAAGGCGCGGCTGCGCACCGTTTTCGCGCCCGTCGCGGCGTAGAGTTGCCGGAGGCAGGCGAGCTTGTCGCGCAGGACGGCCTCGTAGTCGAGCTGCGGCAGACGGTTCAAGGCGTCGCGGCGCGCCAGGTAGTCCGGCGGCAGTGGCAGGCGCGATTCTTCGAACAGGCGCTCAAGGTTCAGGTAGATCGGGTGGAGCGCCGCCGTCGAGATCGCCTTGTAAGGGTACGAATCTCGCCAGCTCAGGTCGGTCGAAGTGTCGTTGACCGGCAGCAACTGCACGAGGTGCAATCCACAGCCGGCCGCCCAGGCGGCCAACCGCTCGAGGTCCGGGAATTCCCCGACGCCGTAGCCACGCTCGCTGCGCAACGCAAAAACCGGAATCGCCACGCCGGCGCCCTTCCAGGCCGTCGCAAATCGGAAGTGCTCCGCGTTGACCACGACAACATCATGGTCGGATGGAAGGTCGGTCAGCCGGCGGTTGGGTCCCGCTTCGATCACCGTCAACCGGCCGGCCTCGCGGTTCCACAAACCGAACTTGAACTCAAAGCCGCCCGCCAGGTCCGCCAACGGCAGTTCGATTTCCCACCATGGGTAGTTTTCCCCCGACAACACCAGCGCACGGGCCGGGTCCCAGCCGCCGAGCATCGGATGATCCCCCGTCACGCCGATCCGATGCCCCGCCGGCACGCGCGGCGCCCGCAACGTCAGCCGCAGCCCGCCACGACCGGCCGGCTTTGGGGCCGGGACGGCGCTGCGATCCGGCTGAAAAATGATCCCGGCAAAGGCCTGGCGGAGAAAGGCGGTGTCTGGATGCTCGGCGGCCAGCCACTCGTCGCGAACACTCAGGACGAGGCCGCTGACCATCAGCCGCCGGAAGACCGGTTCGCGGCGGACCAGTCCATCGTGGCCCCGGAAGACATAGCGGTATTCGATCGTCCTGCCCAATTCGGCCTGGTTGAGCGAGAACGTCCAAAACCCGCTCCCGGCATGATCCATCGGAAATTCCCCGCTCGCGGCGGCGTCCGACCCGGCGGAGCGGCGTTCGAGGAAAAGGTTTTCCCCCATCTGGGTGACATAATGAACGCGCAAGTTCACCCGCGCCGTCTGCGTTGATGTTCCCAACATGGGTCTGGCCGATTGGTTTAGATGGCGGCAGGGTAGCAGCCCGTGAATCTCAGGCCAAGCATTTCGTCTCACCGGGACTGTAACATGCGAACGGCGGCACGCGTCTGGCCGGCAGGGGTAGTGTCCTGAATTGGTTGGGGGATGCCCCGGGCGGAGTTCGTCGCGTTGGGAGTTCCACCTTCAGGCGGTCCCGTTCGGCTGAAGCCGGGACTTCCAACGCCGCTTGCCGGCGGAAACCAGGACACTACCCCGGCAGACCCGGCCTTGCACAGACGGGCGGCCGGTGGGAGGTTTGGACACGACACCAGGCAGAATGATGAACACGGAACGGGGATTAACCGGCGGTGCGGCGCAGCCTCGCGACCACGCCGGATTCTTGTCGGCAATCACCCGGCGCACGGCGATTCGGCGAGGTCTCAGCGGTGGGCTCGGCTGGTGGCTGGCGCAATCCATCGGGTTGCGCGGCGGCGCCCTGGGTCCCTCCGCGAAAGCGAAGGCGGTCATCCAGCTTTGGATGAACGGCGGTCCCGCCCATCTCGACACGTTCGATCCCAAGCCCGGTGCCGGCAACGATTACACCGGTCCCTTGAATCATCCGATCGCCACGAACGTGGACGGCATTCAGATCAGCGAGTTGCTGCCGCTGCTGGCGAAGCAGGCGGACAAGTACTCGATCATCCGCAGCCTCACCCACGGCGTGAACGCCCACGAGACGGCCGCCTACATGGTGCAAACCGGCCGGGCACCCGGTGGCCGCCTTGTCTTTCCGGCCGCCGGGGCGGTGGTGTCGCTCTTCAAAGGTTACGACCACGGCTACCGCGGCCTGATTCCGCCTTACATCGTCCTGACCGAGCCGCAGGGACGCTTTCCGGAGGCCGGCTTCCTAGGGTCGCGCTACCAGCCGTTCGCCACGGGTGGCGATCCGGTCCGCACGCCCTTCGCGGTCGAAGGCGTGGTGGCGGAAGGAATTCCCGAAAAGCGCCAGGAGGCCCGGCGCGAATTGTTGCACAGCCTCAACACGCTCGCCCGCACGATCCCGACCAACGAGCAGATCCTGACCTCGGCCCGATGCGAAAAGGAGGCCTACGATTTGATCCTCGGCGACGCCGGCAAGGTGTTCGATCTCGCGCAGGAACCGGACGAAATGCGGGATCGTTACGGCCGCAACACCTTCGGCCAGTCGTGCCTGGTGGCGCGGCGATTGGTGGAGCACGGCGTGCCCTACGTCACCATCAACACGCCGGGCTGGGACACGCACAAGCAGAACTTCCCGACCATGCGCCGCCTGCTGCCGCAATTGGACAAGGGCATGGCGGCTCTGCTGGTAGATCTGGCCGCCCGCGGCCTGCTCAACACCACGATCGTCTGGTGGGGCGGTGAGTTCGGCCGGACGCCGAAGGTTCAATGGGAATCGCCTTGGAACGGCGGGCGCGGCCACCACGGAGAGGTCTTTTGCGCCGTGGTCGCCGGCGGAGGATTCAAGGGCGGTCACGTGATTGGCGCCTCGGATGCCAAAGGCGAGGAGGTCAAGGATCGGCCGGTTTATCCGGTGGACTTGATCGGCAGTTTCTGCGAATTGCTTGGCATTGATCCGGACGGCAAACTGCCCAACAACCAGGGCTTGGACGTCCGCGTGACCGCGAGTGCTGCCGAGGGCGTCAAGTCGGGCGGACGCCTCCGGGAAATCATGTAAGTGCGGCGGACCACCCGACGATGAAACCCCGACCGGCCGGCGGCTGGCTGCATTACGCAGCGGGAGGCAGGCCGCCAGGCAGGCCTGGCCGCTTGCGCCCTGCCATCCCCACACTGGGTTGTGCCCTTGCGCTGGCGACCGCTTCCGCGCTGGCTCAGTCCGCAACGCCGCACCTCGGCTATGTCTATCCCGCCGGGGGCCGACAAGGCACCTCGTTTCAAGTGAGCATTGGGGGACAGTTTCTCAACGGCGCCACCAACGCGTTTGTTTCCGGGAACGGTGTCCAGGCAACGGTGGTCAACTACATCCGCCCGCTGAACGGAAAGGAAATGAACGAGTTCCGCGAAAAACTGAAGGAGCTGCAGGAACGCCGGGACGCGGCACAAAAGGAGGCCAGGGAGCCACAAACGGCGGGCGCATCAGCCCGGACCAATGCCCCGCTCAGCGCCGCGGAGCGCGAAACGATGGCCGAAATCCGCAGGCAGCTCGCGGCCTCCCAGCGGCGTCAGCTCAATCCGCCGATTTCGGAGTCCGTCACCCTTCGGATCGTCGTCGCCGCCGACGCCATGCCCGGCGACCGGGAACTTCGCGTGGATACCGGCACCGGACTGTCGAACCCGCTTCACTTCTGCATCGGTCAATTGCCGGAGTTTTCCCGCCCCTTGCTGGCCGACCGCGTTGAAGCGACCCCGCCGCGACCCGCCGCCAGCCCGAGGAGCGCCACACCGGTCGCCTCGCTGGAAATGGGTGTTATTCTGCCGGCCATCCTCAACGGCCAGATCGGACCAGGCGGCGTGGACAGCTTTCGTTTCGCCGCTCATCGCGGGGAACGGTTGGTGGTCGCCGCCAGCGCCCGCGCGCTCATTCCTTACCTCGCCGATGCCGTGCCCGGCTGGTTCCAGGCTGCGGTGAGCGTTGCGGATGCCAGAGGACACGAACTGGCTTTTGCCGACCACTACCGGTTTCAACAGGACCCGGCCCTGTTCTTCGACGTGCCGGCGGACGGGGATTATGTCCTCACAATCCGCGACACGCTTTATCGAGGTCGCGATGACTTCGTCTATCGGCTCAGCATCGGCGAACTACCCTTCATCACGGGCCACTTTCCCCTCGGCGGCCGGGTCGGGATGCCGGCCACGGTCATGCTGACCGGTTGGAACCTGCCTGTCACCAACCTCACCGTGGACGCAAAGTCCGTCGCGACCGGCCGGGTGCCGCTCTCGGTGCAACGTGACGGACGCGACTCGAACCCGGTGCCATTCGCCTTCGACACCCTCCCCGAATGCACCGAAATCGAGCCCAACAATAATCCGGGCAACGCCCAGCTTGTCACCCTGCCCATCATCATCAACGGCCGGGTGGACCCGCCGGGAGACGCCGACGTGTTCCGGTTCGAGGGCCACGCGAGCGACGAGATCGTGGCCGAAGTCCAGGCCCGCCGGCTGGGTTCGCCGCTGGATTCAGTGCTTGCGCTGACGGATGCCGCCGGCCGGCAGATCGCCGCCAACGACGACCACGAGGACAAGGCCGCCTGGTTCGAGACCCACCACGCCGACTCGTATATTCGGATCGTTCTGCCGGCCACCGGGACGTACTTTCTGCGCTTGAGCGACACCGAAGGGCATGGCGGACCGGACTACGGTTATCGCCTGCGCATCAGCGCGCCCCAGCCGGATTTCGAGCTGCGCGCCGTCCCGGCAAGTCTGACCATTCGCAGTGGAGCCAGCGCATCGCTCACCATCCATGCCTTGCGCCGCGACGGGTTCACCAACGAAATCATGCTGGCTTTGAAGGACTCGCCGCCGGGTTACAAACTGAGTGGCACCCGGGTTGCCGCCGGTCAGGACACCGCCCAGATCACCCTGTCGGCACCGCCATCGCCGACCACCGAACCCACCCGCCTGCTCATCGAGGGCCGCGCGTCAATCAACGGTCGCGAGGTCATCCATGCCGCCGTGCCCGCCACCGACATGATGCAGGCATTCGCCTACCACCACCTGGTTCCCGCCAGTAACCTCGCGGTGAAAGTGGTGGAGCGGCCTGGCAACAAGATCAATCTGCTGAGCGCGGTCCCCGTCAAGCTGCCGGCCGGCGGCTCGGCGCGGGTGCGCTTCTCGACGCCGGGAGCGCGATTCACCGAACGCTTCGATCTCGCCTTGAACGAACCGCCACCAGGCATCAGCCTGGGCCGCGTCTCCGCCACCAACGAGAGCGCTGAACTCGAGTTGCGTAGCGACGCCAGCCAGGTCAAGCCCGGCTGGAAGGGGAACGTGATCGTCAACATCCTCCCCGTCCGCAACCCGAATGCCACCAATGTGCCCGCCGCCCGCCGCCCGCCGCCGGTGGGCACCCTGCCCGCCATTCCGGTGGAAATTGTCGCGCCGTAGCTGCGTTTCGTGAGCTTCGTGGTTGTCTCCGAACTCCGTTCCGAAGGGTGTCCCGTAACTCATCAATATCATCAGTGATCTATTGACGCGTTTCCAAGTGACATTGGCGATCATGACGCCACCCGACACGATCATCGCCAAGCGCCGGGCAGTCTCCCCGAAGCCTACGGCGGATACCACGGCGGGTTCGGCGGATGTCCCCAAGCGATAATTCTTCATCACGAAACGCCAGGATTTCATCCCGAAGCCTTGGGCGGATATTACAGTGACCCGTTCTGCAATGACTTGCGATGGATTGAGGTAGGGCGAGCCTCCCGGCGAGCCGTTCAAGTGGCGGGATTTTGCTGCTCGGCCCATTTCTACGGACCCACGGCACCGTTTCCGGATCAATCCAATGCTCCGGCACGGCCGCGCGGCGTCGCGGCCCAAATCTTCCGATTTGCAGAAAGGATCGCTGAACAATTCCGGAAATTCCATGTCCCCTCAAACGGAATACTTGGTGGCGCACGATGTCGCGCCACGACTCCGCTCCGCCATTCCGATCGCCGTCTCGCCTCTCGGGTCCGAAGATGACGCAGAGCTGTTGCAGGACGGAAAACCTCACTGTTTTTCTCGCGGAACTGGAGTGACAATCCAACGAGGGCCAGGCGTAAATCCGACCGGTCCGGGTGCAGCGCGCATGAGGCCGGACAACCGGTAGCCATTTTCAAGATGTTTGTTTATGATGGCCTCTCCCGAACCGACTTCGATCATATTGGGGTTGTTTTGATCGGCGCCATACCCGCCCGCCGCCGCGGATTTTATGTCAGGCACATAATTTGGCCACGTCCCCTGGCACCATGTGTACCCGAACAAGAAGGGATGAGCCGTTTCCACTTTTTTCTTCCAGTCGAGCTGGAGTTGAATAAACGGTTCACCCGGGAATGTGGCTATGACAATGTCATCATTGATCAGAATCGTCGCTATATGAAGATCGAAATGTGAGCCTTTGTCAAACCGCCCGGTGAATTGCAGCGCGTCTTCCATGTGTTTGATCGTCGTTGTATTGCCTGCTTTCGGGCTCAGCGCCTTGGCCAGCTTGATTGTCTCATAGGCAAGCAGCCCGCCCACTCTCTCGATGGTGCTGTAATCCGTTGGGAACGGATCGTCCGGCCCGGTTCGGCGCGAGCTTATGATCAACGACTCGATGTTGCCGGCGGCCCCCTGAACAAAGAGGCAATTGAGATTGTTGCCAAACGCCTCCTCCACTTTCCGCGTGGCCACCCCAGGATAATCGGCTGAGATCGCGTAGTTTTGACAAACCACATCCGCATGGCAGGCATAATTCATGACCAGGGCGCGCGGCTGGCCGTTCGTGTCCTCGATCTTGATGACGCCCACCTCCGGGTCCACCGGCCCAAAGGGAATTCGTTCGGGATTCTCCGACAGGTAGTGGTCATCCGCGAACCATGACTCCCGGGCATGCCCGTCTTCACGGACGATCAGGCGGTTGAACCCCAACTGGGGAAAGCTCCGGTGCCCGGCGGAGATCCGTGCGGGAAACAAGTTCTTAACCGCAGCGTCCAGAGCCTGGATGATTTGTTCCTCGTAAAAAGCGGCATAACTTCCTCCTGGATCTGAATGGGTATGGGACGAGCTGAGCAGGAGCTGGGAAAGGCCAAATCGCTTTTTGCAGACGGTTACCAGGCGCTCACTCGTGTATATCCCCAGATCGATGGATACAAAAGCCAGGCGTTCGCCATTGACCTCCAGCACCAGGCTCCGGGCGTACACCTTGTCATGGACTGGCTTCTTGGTGTTTTCCGGGGTGATGCTCACTTTGGCCGTTCCGGCTCGAAGCTCTCCGCCTGCGCTCATGGCCACCGAGACTGGCTTCGGGGACAACCCAGGCGGTTCCGTCAGAAGGCTTCTGGTGATAAAAGCGACCACCAGTTGCGGATCTTTTGGCGCGAGCGGATAATGCCCCTCGCTTTCCTTGACCACGACCGTGATCTGTCCGCCCAATTCCTTGTACCGCGTTTCGGCAAGGCGAGTCTGGTCGTCGAGCCATGGATCGAGGTTGCCACAAACATGCAGGATCGGCACCCCGGCTTTGGCCAGGGGGGCCAGGTTGTCCAGCGGCGGCGTTTTCGACAGGTTGCTGCGCAGGACGGGGTTCTCGCCGTAGATGCAGGAAACCTTGTCCGGATTCTCAATGCCCCACGCGTAGGCTTCACCGGCCGCCTGGCCATCCCCTTCCAACACCGGCTTTGTGGAAAAGCCGTGGTCGGTCAGATGCCGGTAAACCGCGTCCCAGTGGGGTCGCAGCGGACCGTCGGCGTTGTAGGGGACCGGGCCGGTGACGATGTGAAAGCCCTTGGCCAGAAGCGCCAGGTCAACCACGGCGTCCCGGTTGACGAAATCGGACCGAAACACCCAGGGCTTCCCGGGGGCCTCGGTCTTCGGCACGATGACCGTGGTGGTTCCCTCGACGCCGGCAAGGTCAAAGGTGTAACGGTCGTAGCACTCGGTGAATTCCGGCCCCCGACAGGTGATGTAAGTTCCTTCGCTTGGGAAATTGCGGTACAAGTTCTCGATGCCGTAATAAGCGTTCCTGGTAAACTTGCCGCTGGCGAAGGCGGGCGCGGCGTTGGTGCCGGGCTGAACGCTCCGCACCATGAAGTCAACAATCGGCTTGGGATCGCGCAGGCTGTGCGGATGATGGCCACTGCCCTCCTTGATCATGATGGAAACCCGGCCACCGAACTGTTGATAGATGCTTTCGATGGCCAGCGCGTTCCTTCCCAACAGCGGATCGAGGCTGCCGCAAACGAGGAGCAACGGCACATCGTTCATCGCCAGGTCCCCGAGCTTTCTAAAAACTTCCGGGTTGCTCCCCGGATTGTCGGCGTAAATGCAGGAAACCCGGTCAGGATGGGCGGTCGCCCAGGTCAAGGCGAATTCTCCGCCCCGGCTCATGCCGACGAAAGCCGGCTTCCGGGACAACCCGTGCTGTTCGGCAAGAAACGCGTACCAGGCGTCCCACTGTGCGCCCGGCCGCAGGGTGGCGCTGGCCTCGATGTAGGCGATGTGAAAGCCGCGCTTGAGGAGTTCGACTTCGCTCTGGGGTTGGTGGTCCCAGTAACAGCCCCGCCACGACCACGGATTGCCGGGCGCCGCCGCCATCGGGACCACCACAAGGCACCGCCGCTGGCCGTCCGTCGTGTGTTTGATCCCATCCTTTTCGTCTTCCGCCGCCTTGATCGGTGTGATGCTCAGGCTTGCATTGTCCATCACGAAGTCATAGCGGTCGAACCCATGCCAGACGGTCTTCTCGCCGTCGAAGGGCAATGCTGCTTCGGCTGCGTGGATGGTTCCGGCAAAGCCAAATGCGCCGAGGACGAAAATCAATGCGGTCAATCTTGCTCGTGCCATTGCCCTTGCTACGGGCACAGTCACGGTGGTCCAGATATTCATGTTGGCGGTTGGTTGATTGTCTGCGGCAGTATCTTGGGCGGCGTAGGGAGCCTGGGCACAGGCTACGGTTGGGATATCGTTTGCTGAATGGCGGAAGTCGTACGTTCCTGACGCAAGGAAATCTGCCGGGCGCCAAGGGCTGCGTAGTCGGATGGGTTGCAGGTCAGAATGATGAGCTGCAACCCACGAGACGCAGCGAGGTCCAGCATGCGCTGGAGAATCTGCACGCGTTCGGGGTCGGAATAAGCAAAGGCGTCATCAAAGACCAGCGGCAGGCAGCCATCGTGATCGGCAGCGAGCACCTCGGCCATGGCGAGGCGGACGGCGGCAGCCACTTGCTCCCGAGCACCACCGCTCAGCGTGTCGAAGGAGGTGGCGCCGCCTCCCTGGGTCGGTCGCACCAGTTGCAGGCCGGCGAAGGCATTGTCGGCGAGGGTGACCGTCGCTCGTGCGCCGGCACCAAAGAGGCACTGCAGGTAGGCAGAAATCCGCTCGGCAAACGGCTTGGTGAATTGCTCGGCGAGCGCGTGTTGTTCCTCCAGGAAGAGCTGATCGAGGAGCCGGATGGCCTCGGCTTTGCGACGCACACTGGCGAGGTGGTCCTGCGTTGAATGAACACGGGCCACCGCCAACGTCAGCGCGGCTTCCGGGTCATCGGTCCCGTCCGAGCGCAAGGCGGCTTGGGCCACAGCGCGCTTGATCTCGGCTTCGCTTTTGGCTTCCGCGGCTTCGTGGCAGGCACGTTTGAGACGTGTCTGATCCGTCGCAAGCAGATCCGGTTGCAGTTCGGCCAGGGCTCGCCGCGTGGTGGAGAGCAGGGTTTCAGCGGCGGTTTTCGCGGAAAGGGCCTCGGCCAGCGCCTTGACACGGGAAGCATCCTCGCCATGAGTCTTAACCAGGAACTGCAACTGGGCAATCAGGCCGGTGAGCTCGTTGTTCTGCTGGGCGATGGCATTCCGATGGCCGGAAAGAGCTTCTTCGGCCGACGCGAGGGATTTCACCGCCGCATCACGAAGGACTTTTGCTTGGGCTTCTACAGATTCGGCTTGTTCAACGGCGCTCTCTTCCACGGCGAACCATTGCTTTGCGTCAGCAGCCGCGGCGGGCAGAGTGATGTCTGTGACTTGAGTAGTGCGGCGATCAACGTCGGCCACCGCGGCGGCCGAAGCTCCGCGGGCTTCGGCAAGAGTTTCCGGAAGATGGGCGGCATCGAGATTCTCAAGCGCAGCCTCAGCTTTCTCGATTTTCCCGGAAAGATCTGTGCGACGGGCGAGAGTTTCGGCGGCATCGGAAACACTGTTGATCCCAAGCTCATCAAGCTCCTCGCGCAGTTCCCGACGTGATTTCCGCGCCTGGCTCCGAGCCTCTTGGAGACTGGTGCCGCCACCCGGACTGATGCGCAAGCGCAACGACTCGCCGACCGCGATTTCCGTTTGTTCAGTAACGACCTGGCTTTGCCCAATCGCAAGCGAAGCATCACCCACCCGAACCGGCTCACTGGCGGAAAGCACCTCGATTCCAGCAGCCATGGCGTTCAAGGCGGCTTCGGATTGGGCGATCGCGGTTTCCAGCTTTGTGAGCTTCTTGAGCTTGGGGGCCGTCACTTTCGGCAGTTTGGCCAGCTCCTCGCGCAAGCGGGTGAGTTGCTCCTGATGGCCGCGCACCTGCCCATCCCTCACCAATAGCTCCTGGAGTCGCGCCTCTTTTTCGAATCGGGCGACACAGGCGGCAGCCAGATCCCGTCGCAGGCGCGCATCGCGGGTGCGGTTGGCCGCGGTGTCATAGGCTTGCGCGGCCTCGCCTGAATGTTGTCGGGCGTCTTCCCAAGCCGCGGCCAGGCTCACGCTTTTCTCGTTTTTAGGTTGGAGCGCGCCTTGTAGCGTTTGGATTTGAATGCGCAGCCCGGAAATGTGCGTATCGCCTTGCTTGATGGCCTGATACTTCTCGTCGGCTTTGGTTGCCTCGGGAAGCTGGATCGCTTCCTTCCCGCGCAGTTCAGCGACACGGGAAAGCTCCGCCTCGACGGCTTTCTGTTGCTGGTTTAACCTCTGCAGGTCGGCGGTGGCGGTGGCGATGGTTTGCGTGGCTTCCTCGAAATCTCGAACCGCCTCGCGCAACCTCTCAACCCGTTCGGCAGCACACTGGCGATTCGTCTCGGCCTGGTTGGCCTCGTTTTCTGCCTTCTCGAATTCGGAGCCGGCTTTCGGTCTCCCCGCTTGGGTGAAAATCTCGTCTTTGGCCGCCGCAAATCGTGCCGCAACCTGCGCATCCCTTTCGGACTGCAATGCGGCCGCGCCGCCGGTTTGCTGGAGTCGCTGCAACAGACCGTCTTTCTGAAGGTTGGCGTGCTCAGAGGGATCGCTGCCGCTCTGGCCCTGCCAGACCCAAAGATGCGACCACTGGTGGGCAACGCGCTCGCCGATTCCCTTGCCGCCGCCGACTTCTTGGACCTTCAGCAGGGAGGCCAACTGGGTCTCGGCCTCGTCGCTCAACCAAGATTGGCCGCCCGTCCGTGTCAGTCTCGTGGTGCCACTGGCTCCGCTGAACCGCTTGGCCAGGCGATAGGTCTGGCTCCCCACGATGAATTCCACTTCGACTTCCGGCGCGCCAGGAAAGAGTGTGGACACCATGCTTTTCTGGGCGTCACCGCCGACCTTGGATTTGAGAAAGAGCGCCCGGTGGACCGCCTCGATGAGGGTGCTCTTTCCGCATTCGTTGGGACCTCCGATCAAGGTGCGGGAATCATCCAACTGAACGGTCAAGTCGCGGTGCAGACGGTAGTTGCGAACGGTGACGGATTTGATGCGCATGATGGTGCCGGTCAGTGTTGGTTGCAAGCCGCATAAAGCTCGCGCAGGGCGACCCCGGCTGAGGCCGCTGTCTCCTCTGTGCCGGCGGCCCGGGCCACGAGTTGGGAAGCCACCCGGGCGGTGAGGGGATCGGATGGTCGTTGGGTTAGCGCCTGGATCTCATCCGCAGTGGGAGCCACGACCACCTGGTTGGTCAGCCTCAGACGAAGCAGCCGGGCCTGCAACGATTCGAGGGACTGTTCCAAGTCGTGGGCCGCCTCCACGCCAAGAGATCCCGTCAACTCCAGCCGGAGCAAATCCTCGTTGGCACGCTGACCGACAAGCCCATCAATGCGCTCTTGATAGAGCCCCAAGGTGGAATCCTCGGCGAAATCAAAAGCGAGTTCGTGCCAGGCGAAGCGCCCCGTGGAAACGGAAGTGACCGTTGGAGGCAGGCCGCGATCAGCAACAACGGTGAGCACATTGCCAGGATCATGCCCTCCGCCTTTGGGGAACCGATCGAGTTCAGGCGTGCCCGAAAACCATGCCGTTGGAGTGACCTGTTTGGTCCCGTGCCAGTCACCCAGAGCCACATAATCAAACGCTCCGGCGGGCAGGCGTGACAGGTCGATCAGATTGGTGGCGGTCGAGTCGGACTCCTCTTCATCCGATTGACCGGCGAATTCCTGCGTGCTGCCGTGGGCAAGCACGATACGGGCTTTGTCCGATGAACAACCGGCAAGAGCTTCGGGCAGGCGTAACCAGGCGGTCGTGTCCGTCGCTTCCGCCCGTCGCAGGAGCGGGCATGGGAAGATCCATGCTGAATCCAGTTCCACCGGCTCGGGGTTCAGCAGGATGTGGAGGTTGGGAGCCAGGCTGGCATGTTCGCGGTGGAAAAAACTCTGAGCCCACACCCCTCCGGGTCCGCCATGGTCATGATTTCCGGGGATCGCCAGAACCGGAATCCCAAGTTGCCCGATGGCGCTACAGGCTGCCGCCACGGTGGCTTTACTGGCAGTGGGAGAGTCGAATAGATCACCAGCAAGGAGAATAAACTCCGCTTGGTGTGCCCGGGCGGCATCGCCAATTCGCCGGATCACCTGGATGCGCTCTTGCTGAACGAGTGCGCGTTTCTGCGGATCGTCAATCCCGGCGAAGGGTTTGCCCAGTTGCCAATCGGCGGTGTGGAGGAAGCGTGTGCTCATAGGTAACTCGGGATTCAATCACGGGCCGAACCTTGGCAGCGCCGCGATCCTTGAGGAGTTGTTCCAAGTAATCAGCGAAGGGGAGGTCGGTCATGGGGCACCCCCTTGCTGCTGGCAGCATCGTGCAGGTCGCCGCAGTAGCTGCCGATGTCACGTTTCAGGCTTTGGAATTTGGCGTTTTCGCGGCTGGCGCCAGATGTGGGGGTGCCAGGAGGGGCCGAACCAGATCGGCGTCCAGGCAATTCACCAAGCAGCGCAGCAGGCCACTTCCGGTTTCGCGGCGGTTTCATCTTGCGTAACCCGCGCATCCTTACCGACCAAGATGCACTTCTGCACGCCAAATCAGCAATGAAGTCGGGTTTATTCCCTGAACCGCACGTCGCCCTCCTGCCAGAACATTGAGATCCACTCCCGGGCCTTCTGCCGATCTTCAGCCGTTCCACCCCGCAACTCGGACTTGCCGTCCAGCATTCGAACCAGTTGCGCCTGGCCAAACGAGGCGATCACATGCGGCGCCGGTCGCAGGCCGCCTCCTCGCTCTCGTCGCCACGGCAGTTCCAACCCGGCTTGACTGCTATTTGCTCAAATCCCGGTAGTACAATTCCTTGGCTTCAATTTTCGTGCCTGGGTTGTGCCCTTGAATCGCAAAATGACCCGTTTTGAACTCGGTATCATCATGGGTCATCACCAGCGTCTCATTGATCCAGAACTGGATGTGCGGACCGACTGCTCTGATGCGGTAGCTGAACCACTCCCCGTTTTTGGTCAGCAGTCCCGTTGCCTTCCCAGTCGGCTTGCCCGGCTTCCAGAGCCAACCGGTGTAGGCCTCCCCGCTGTTGCAAATCTGGGCTTCGTAACCACGGGGGAAGTCGTCCACATTATCCGCCGGTGGATTGGCCCGGAAATAGAACCCGCTGTTACTCGCGGCCCCCTGATCCGTGATGCGGAACATCCCTATTACCTCAAGATCCGTGCAGACGGCGTCAGTGTAAATGTGTCCCATCCCGCCGATACCGACCAGAACGCCATCCTGGACGGACCATTTTGCTTTTCCGTGAACTGTCCATCCGCTGAGGTCTTTGCCATTGAACAACGAGATCCAATTCGAGGTTTCGCCGCCTTGGGCAGCCAAGCCAATCACCATCGCCACAGCCAGTAAAGAGAAGGTTCTTTTCATGTTGATCGAATCATGCTGAGTTGGGGTGGACGTTACTCTGGCGGCGAGGTTGTGCACGTCAAAAACGAGAGGCTATTCCCTGAATCGTGCTGTGCCCTCGTGCCAGAACATCGAAATCCACTCCCTGGCCTTCTGCCGATCTTCGGCCGTGCCGCCCCGCAACTCGGACTTGCCGTCCAGGGTTCGCGCCAGTTGAGCCTGGCCGAACGAGGCGATCAATTCTTCCTGGGGGCCGCAGGAATTCCAGCATCCGCTTCATTTTCATGTCGGTCAGTGTGCGCCAAGGGGTATGATATCCGTGGGTGGAGGGTCAAGCTCAGACAAAAATCAGACGCTTGCCTTCCGGCAGCAAAGGTGGTTACATTTCAGCAACATGAATCTGACTCAAATCGCCTCCGCGGACCTCAAACGGGTCATTACGCTGGTGGAACAAAAAGAAACGCTGCTGGCCCAGGTCACCAAAATCGACGCCGACTTGGCCAGTTTCCAATCCGGTGAACCTGTTGCACCTGCCGCACCTGCCAGGGGCAAGCCGGGACGCAAAGCCGGGCGTCCAGCGAAAGCCAAGGCCGGCGGCAGGGGCGCCATGAAAGCCGCGATCATCGAATTGCTCCAGGGCGCTGGAGCATCCGGGCTCACCGTCAAGGAGCTTGCCGCCAAGCTCAAGGCGAAGCCCGGTAATGTTCATGTGTGGTTTTCGTCCACTGGCAAGACAATCAAGGAAATCAAAAAACTCGCGCCCGGGAAGTACGGGTGGGCCGGTGCCGCAGCCCCCGTTGCGACACCTGCTGCAGCAGCGAAAACGGAAGAACCCAAGGCCAAGAAGGCTGGTGCGACGAAGGCAGCGATTATTGAATTGATCAAGGGCGCCGGAAAACCGGGCATCACGGTGAAGGAGGTTGCAGGAAAGCTCGGCGTCAAACCACAGGGCGTTTACGTTTGGTTCGGCAACACCGGAAAAAGGGTGAAGGAGATCAAGAAAATCGCACCGGCAACGTACGCGTGGGTCGGTTGATCGGTTGAACCGCCACCAGGAAATCCAACGCCATCGTGGGTCTGGGAATTTCCCTGATCGTCCGTTGGTTTTCAGCGGCGGTCAGGGTTACTTTTTTAGCACCGTATCGGGAAATTCGGCGAGGGTGGTCCTGCAATCCGTGACCGTGCGATCGGAACCACCGCCGAGCAATTCCGTGCGCGATGGGAAAATGCAGGGCCGCACGATCTGGTCGGCAGGGCAGTGCATCCCGACCCGATGATGAAATGTCATCGTAGTCCCAGAGGAACAACCGCGCTGAGGCAATGATCGAAACGGCGTCCTCGCGGTCGGAAGCGGCATCAAGATGACCGGGCGATTCGATGAGTGGCCGGCTCCCGCCCAGAACCTTACGGGACCTTGTGAAATCCGCAGATTCATTCTCCCTCTTCAATCTTGATTCCCGGCATCCACCCTCGATTTTGAGACCAGTCTCACTTTCAGTCTCATCTTCGATCTTCAGCCGCTTGATCGTTCCATGCATGGTCGGATCGCCTTTCGGTCAATCGGTTCCTGGCGCAAGGCTTGGAGCTCCCGCTTTTGCATCGCTTCATTTTTCAACTGAGGCGGAGATTGGCCCAAGGGGCGGCATCTGAACCTGGATTGGGATATTGATGCTGCATCCGTGTCCGGGTGTTGGGCACGTGGGGGGACCATGGCCTCAGCCGGCATCGGATTGGGCGACGAGTCCGGTCACTCTCTCGTAACTGGAGCGCCCGCGACCCAATTACAAATACGGCGTGAACAATCGAGCGATGGAGTCGCGCAATTTTACCGGGTAACTCCGCCCGTCCACTTCAGCCAAAGTCACTTCGCGCGCGCCCCGGAGTTTGCCCGCGATGATCTTGCCCATCGCGTCCGCGAAATCGCGCCCGTAGCTTTCGATGTTCAATTCAAAATTCAGTCGGAGACTGCGGGCGTCCCAGTTGGCCGAGCCGAGCAAAACCCAGTGGCCATCCACGATCATCAACTTGGAGTGGTCGAACGGCGGCGGGGTGAGCCAGAGGCGGCAACCGCGTTCGAGTACCTGCCACCACAGGGCGCGCGATGCCCAGTGTACGACCGGCAGATTGTTCTTGGCCGGCAAAATGATGTCCACGCGCACACCACGCAAGGCGGCCAGATTCAGCGCGGTAACGAGTGACTGATCCGGCAGGAAATAGGGCGTAAGAATCTGCACGGACGTTTGCGCCTCGGCCAGCGCGGCGAGCAGCGTCCAGCGCAACTTGTCATAATCCGCATCCGGCCCGTCGGTGATGACCCGCGCGATGACGTTTCCAGACTCTTCCAATTCAGGAAACCACCCGGCATCACCAAGCGTTTCGCCGGTGGTGAACGCCCAGTCGTTGGCGAACGCCTCCTGCAAACGCCTCACCACCGGCCCTTCGACGCGGAAATGCAGATCTTGAACGGGATGTTTCGGTTTCTCGGCCAGCACATTGCCGTGACGGAGGTTCATGCCACCAGTGAAAGCGGTCCGCCCGTCAACCGCGAGGATCTTGCGATGATTGCGAAGATTGAGAATTGCCACGCGCCACGGAGCCAACAATGAGGAGGCTAAAAACATGGCAAACGGAATGTGCGCCTGTTTCAGTTGGTGGCTGATGCGCGGCCACGAGTAGCGCGCACCGGCGGCGTCAATCAAGACGCGGACCGCGACTCCGCGTTCGACGGCGCGACCGAGCGCGACGACAAACCGTTTTCCGCTTGGGTCGCGGTCAAAAATGTAGGTCGCCAACGAAATGGTTACTTTTGCGGATTCAATCGCAGAAATCATCGCAGGAAAGGCTTCGTCGCCGTTGAGGAGGGGCAGAATCCGGTTACCGGGCACCAGCGGTTGGGCGACGACCCGACCGACCACGCGCGCCAGCATTTCCAAATGCTCCACGCCGGAGGGTTGCGATTCCCCCAAATCTTCGGAAATGGGGCGGATGATGGTTTTATGTACTCCGAGCGAAATGGCCCGGCGACGAATGCGGTTGACGCCGAGCACGAGATACAGAATCGGGCCAAGCAAGGGTAGAAACCAGATGGTGGCGAGCCAGAGCGTCGCGGCGCGCGAATCGCGTTTGTGCAGCAAGGCATGAATCGAGGCGAACAGCGCGGCCAGGAAATCAAATCCGGCGACCAGGTGCGGCCAGAACCGGGAAAGCGTCTCGAGCCAGTTCATGGCGGGGATCATTTAGGGGAAGCCCGTTCGACGCAAGGATCTTGGAGATCAGCGAGCGAAGTTCGGACTGTCGAAATTCTAGGACGCGTTTTCCGGCAATGGCAAGCCATTAGCGGAGAACGGATTGAATGATTTGCGGGACAACCCGGCTGCAACTTTTGAGGCTGCCGGGCAGGCAACGAACCTTGGCCCGCTTTCGCCCGCCCACGACCGACGAACCGGAGCTGCGCATCCAACTGGAGGTGCCGAGGGCCGCACCGGATGAACTGGCTCGCTTCAATCAACGGCTGGCCCGGCATTGTTATTTGAAGGCGACGCGATTGGTGAGCGAGCAGTTGCGCGAGGTGGCCACGGATCGCGGCCCGTGGCCGGTCAACAACTCCCGGCGGCGGGTTCTTCCCGACTGTTAGTGTCCCAATCTCATCGGCCGTTTGATGAAGCGGAGGCTGGGGCGGCGCTCCCAAGACGGGCAACCAAGCTGGGGTCCTCCGCTGGCGCTGGCCAAAACGTTCGGCGATCCGCACCTCGATCAAGGCACCCTGACTGGGACGTTCTTGCGACTTACGTTAGCTTCGGGTTTCGGTTTATCACGTTCCTCCTTGTGCTTTGGTTTCTCCTTCGTGCAAAGAATTGGGCGCGGTGGTTTGGGGTCGCTGTTGCCTTCCCGGGAAATACTGTTTCCGCGCCACATATAGTTCAACGATTCCAACGGCAGTCGGTCTCGTGGATAGTGTTCCGCTGTTTAGTTGAGAGCGATGGCCGCATGACTACGCCGTCAAAAAGACGCCTTACAGCGAGCCCCACGGTCGAGTCTCTGTTGTATGCCGGGCTTCACGAACACAGCGCCGCCGATCTCGCCTCGTCCTGTTTTCTCGCCTGCCTGCGCGCCTATCCGCACCACGGCGCCCTCCCCAACCGTTCGGGCCTGAGCATTGGCGTTGACGCTGACCATCCGCCGGCGCCCAAATGACCGACAATAGCCCAGCCTTTCAAGGCTGGGTCACGTGCCCACGCCCAAAACGAGTCCCGCCAGGGACGGCAGAAAGGCTCTTTCGTCCCTGCGGGACTGGAGGTTTGCCGAGCGATACCCACGGCTGAAGACGTTGGCAATTATCGAGAATCGTTGCCCATGCACAAGGGCGTCCCCTCCACTTCGCCCTTCGCAGCTCGCACCTCTGCCGCACTTGGCGCTCAACACCAGCCTTGCACTTCTTGGGCCGGCGTAGGAAGACATGACCGTGAAAGCAATCCTGGTTTGGTCCGCCCTCATCACCGTCCTGGCAACCGTTACGCCGGTCGTGGCGGAGAACACGGAACTTCGTCCGTGGAACGATTACCGTGTCATCATGTGGGTCGGCGATTCGGCGGCGAAACAACCGCAGAAGCTGCCGCTATTCTTCGCACGGTTGCGCGAGATGGGCGTGGACACCGCCATGGTCTATGGCTCCGGCGGCAACCCCGAGCCGCTGCTCGCGAACCATTTTCCCTACTACGTCGAGAACATCGTCAACCGGGGCCTGTGCCTGAAATGGAATTCGCGCGTGATGGACTGGGACAAGGTCGTTACCGACTGGGCGAAGAACGGACGGCCGGAGTCGGCGCTGGTGCGCGAGTATTGCCTCGATGATCCCGCGTGGCTTGAGTCGGCGCGGCAGGAGATGCGTGCCGCGGCGCGCACGCATGGACCGCATCAGCCGCTCGCCTACAACATCCGCGATGAACTGTCGGTGACGATCTCGGCGAATCCGTTCGACTACGACTTCTCGCCCGTCGCGCTGGCGGCTTTTCGCGCGTGGTTGAAAACGCAATACCCCGACCTGGCGGCGCTGAACGCCGAATGGGAGACGCAGTTTGCCGCGTGGGACGACGTTCGGCCGTTCACGACCGACCAGATCAAGAACCGGATGGCCAGCGGCCAGGCGCTGCCCCACGGCAATCCGGACTGGCAGGCGGTCCAGCAGATCAAGTTCGATCCCGTAACGGCGCGCCAGTCGCCCACGCGCTGGAATCTGGCCCCGTGGTGCGATTTCCGCAGTTACATGGACCTCTCGCTGGCGCGAACGCTCGACGATCTGCGGCGCACGGCCCGGGCGGTTGATCCGGCCACGCCGGCCGGCATCGAAGGCACGCAGATGCCCAGCGCCTGGGGCGGTTATGACCTGTGGCGGCTGGCACAAGCGCTCGACTGGATCGAACCCTACGACATTGGCAACGCGCGCGAAATCCTCGGCTCCTTCATGCCGGGCAAACCGATCCTCACCACCGTGTTCGAGGATGCCACCAATGCTGCGCGCCGGCGGCTCTGGCACTTGCTGCTCGAAGGTGATCGCGGCTGCCTGATCTGGTGGAGCGGGGATTGTCTCGACTGGAAGAGCGGGGATCTGCTCCTGACGCCGAAGGCGCTGGCGCTGGCGCCCGTGCTCAAGGAGTTGCACTCGCCGCTGGCGCGACTGCTTCTCGGCGCGCAACCGGAACGGGATCCCATCGCCATCGCCTACTCGCAGCCGAGCATCCAGGTGGACTGGCTGCTGGAATCCACCGTGGATGGTTCGACCTGGCTGCGGCGCTTCTCCAGCTTCGAGGCTGACAACAACCGGCTGGCCGCCGTCCGCGACGGTTGGGTGCGGCTGTTCCAGGATCTCGGTTACCGCCCGCGCTTCGTTTCTGCGCAGGAAATCGTGGCCGGCGAGCTGCGGCGTCGCGGCGTTCGTGTGTTGGCGTTGCCACAGGCGCTGGCCATGTCGGTCAAGGAGGCTGAGGAAATCCGCGCGTTCATCGCCACGGCGCCACCGGGGGCGCGGCGCGTGGTGTTCGCGGACGGCGCGCCCGCTGACTTCGACGAGCACGGCCGGTTGCGGGCACGGAGCCCGTTGGCGGATTTGTTCCCGCGGGCGACGTCCGCGGGGCGCAGCGAGGCGCTGGTGTCAGGCGGGAAGGCAATCGCGCACGAAGGCGACATCGCAGCCTACCCGAAGGCCCGGCTGGCGGAAGAACCGGACCCCGCCTGGACCCGCTGGGCCGTTGGACAAATGGCGGAACTGCATCCGGCGGTGGTTGTGCCGGCGGAGGCGCGCGTACGGGTCCACCGGTTCACCGTCGGCGGCGCGCGGCTGCTCGCCTTCGAGCGCGGCGTGGATTACCACATGAGCGAGGCATTGAAGCAGGCGGGAGGCAACCAGGCATTGGAGAAAGCGATCGAGGTTGAGGCGACACTGGCCGCACCGGCGGACGTCTATGATCTGTGGACGGAAAGGTATGTGGGCCGGGTTGACCGTGTGCGGTTCACGCTCGATCCCTGGCGGCCGTCGCTGTTTGCGCTGGTGCCGGACAAGCTGCCCAACGACAAGGTGATTGAGCAGTTGCTGGCGACGGGTTCGAGCCGGTGACCGGGTCGCGGTTGGCTCGAAGCTTCACCTGGTGAAGCCGGGTGTGTCGGCGCGGCAGCATTTGGGGCGGCGGCGGTTTTCCGGCGGTGACGACCTTGACTCGGCGCGGGCTTGTGGTTTGAATGCCGGCATATCCGCGGAAATACTTTTGACGAAGGATGGAGGAAGGAAGTGAGAACACTGCCCTGGCTTTTGTCCGCGTGGCTCGGTGTGACTTCGACGACCTGCGCCGCGGAGGTTCTTCATTACTACCTTGCGGCGGGCAGCACGATCACGCCGATGCGAGGCGGTGGCTCCACCGAGTCGCTGTCCGGTCGTCTGGATTGGGTCCTGTTGCCGCCGCCGGTGAGCGACGCCATCCTCGTCTTCAACGCCCTGGGCCTGAGTTTCCACAGCGATTCGTTTGCCTTGGAACTCGACACCACCGCCGTGAACGATGTCGCGACCGCCGTGCACACCGACGAGAATGACACCATGTTCGCGGAAGTCGCGGACCTCACCGGTCTCGACATTGACCGGGGTTATCTCTACTCGCTCAGTCCGGGAACGTACTACGGACCGCCCGAACGTCCGATCGTGCTGCGCTATCCGGATGTGTGGATTGCACCCATTGGCGGCGGACACTGGCAGGCGGAATTGAACCTCATCGCGGTGATGGAAGGGGTGACGATCAACGCGGCGCCCAGCTTCACCACGGGCCCCGACCTGGTGGTGCCGGAGAATGGCGGGCCGCAGTTTGTGCCCGGCTGGGCTTCCGACATCCGCGCTGGCCCAGCCAGCGAGGCGGGACAGAAGGTGGCTTTCACCGTCACGACCGACGCAGGCTCGTTGTTCGCGGTACCTCCGGCGATGACGCCCGACGGCCGGCTGACGTTCACCCCCGCGCCCAACCGCACCGGGGTGGCGCGTGTCACCGCCTGGCTAAAAGACGATGGTGGCACCGCCAATGGCGGCCAGGACACGTCGTCGCCGCAGACTTTCACGATCACCATCCTCAGCCCGTTTCAGGCGCTGCAGGGGCTGATCTGGGAGGTGCGCGATATGGAACTCGACGCGGGCGTTGCACGGCCGCTCGAGGCCGCCTTGGCCGCCGCGACCGCTTCGTTTCAGCGAGGCAACTGGCAGCTTGGCGTTATCCAGCTCGAGTCATTCGAGGGACGGGTTCAGATGCTACTGGCACCCAACGAGCCGGGCCTGGCGGAACAGTGGGTCGCCGCGACCCAGGAGATCGTGGACCAGTTGGTGCCGCCGATGCTCCCACGCGGCGGACGACGACCGCTCAAGGGCGCTGGCGCGGCGCGCGGCGTCATCCCCGCCGCGACCAACTGAACGGGTTTCCGGTGGTGAAGGCGGCCGGAGGGGCGAATTCGGGTCAAAATTCGCGCTTGCCTGCCGGCGGCCGGGATGGCAGTTTCCACGCTGCCTGAACGCCGCGTGTGCGGCGATTCATTGAGGCTGAGAAACGAACGGTTAACGCACAACCTAACTTCAACCTCCGTTGCCCGGCAACGTTTGGTCCGTTAGGCAATGGAGTCTTCGCCGGGAACAGTTCCCCGACCAAGCCTCCCGCAGTCAGACCCCATCAAATCAAGTATGCTCACCATGGAAGAAGCCCTGAAGCAGAGCGAGAAACGCTTTGCGGCGGGCGAAATCGTCAAGGGAACCATCATCGAAGTCCGCCCCAAGGAGGTGTTGGTGGACATCGGTTACAAGAGCGAGGGCGTGGTCTCGCTCAGCGAATTCAACGACCCGCAGGCCGTCAAGTTCGGTGATGAAATCGACGTCCTGATCGAGAAGCTCGAGGACAAGGAAGGCATGGTCATCCTGTCCCGCGAGCAGGCGGAGTTCAAAAAGAACTGGCAGAAAATCCTCACCATCTGCAACGAGGGCGGTACCATTGAGGGCAAGGTCAAGGCGGTGGTCAAGGGCGGCCTGCTCGTCAACATCGGCGTGGAAGCCTTTCTGCCGGCTTCGCAGGTGGACATCATTCCGCCCAAGAACCTCACGATCTTCGTCGGCAACAGCTATCAGTTCAAGGTCGTCAAGATCAACCAGGAGCGGCAGAACATCGTCCTCTCCCGCCGCGAACTCATCGAACAGGAACGCACCGAGCGCCGCGCCAAGCTGCTCGCCGAGATGATGCCGGGCGACATTCGCAAGGGCACCGTCAAGAACCTCACCGATTTCGGCGCGTTCATTGATCTCAACGGTCTGGACGGCCTGCTGCACATCACCGACATGAGCTGGGGCCGCATCGGTCATCCCAGCGAAATGCTCAAGGTGGGCCAGGAACTCGACGTGGTCGTGCTCGACATCAACCGCGAGAAGGAACGCGTCAGCCTCGGCCTGAAACAGAAGATGGCCAACCCGTGGGACGCCATCGAGTCCAAGTACCCCGTCGGCGCCAAGGTCAAGGGCAAGGTGGTCAATCTCGTGCCTTACGGCGCCTTCGTCGAACTCGAACCCGGCGTCGAGGGCCTGGTCCATGTCACCGAGCTTTCCTGGACCAAGCGCGTGGCCAAGCCCAGCGATGTGCTCAAGCAGGGGCAGGAGCTCGAGGCGATCGTGCTCGGCATCAACCGGGAGGAGCAGAAGATCTCTCTCGGCATCCGCCAGCTCGAGTCCAATCCGTGGGATAAGGCCGAGGAGAAGTACCCGAAGGGCACCCACGTCAAGGGCAAGATCCGCAACCTCACCAGCTACGGCGCCTTCCTCGAACTCGAGGAGGGGCTCGACGGCATGATCCACGTCTCGGACCTCTCCTGGACGCGGAAGATCAACCACCCGTCCGAACTGCTCAAGAAGGGCGACGAAATGGAGGCGGTCGTGCTCGAGGTGGACAAGACCAACCAGCGAATTTCGCTGGGCGTCAAGCAGCTCGCCGAGGATCCGTGGGAGAACATCGACAAGTACTACAAGGTCGGTGACCTGGTCACCGGCAAGGTCACCAAGCTCGCCAGTTTCGGCGCGTTTGTCGGCCTGCAGCGCGACATCGACGGCCTGGTCCACATCTCGCAGGTCAGCGAGGAGCGCGTGGACAAGATCAAGAACGTGCTCAAGCCCGAGCAGGAGGTCACCGCCCGTGTCATCAAGATTGACAAGGGCGAGCGCCGCATCGGCCTTTCGATCAAGGCGGCCAACTACTCGCCCGAACAGTTGAAGGCCGAGCAGGCCGTGCTCGACGCCCTCAAGCCCGGCGAGGATCTGGTGGCATTGCAACACGCCTTCGACGCGGCCGACGAGGCCCGTCAGGCGGAGGAGATCCGGCAGGACAAGTAATCGCCCGGTTGGCATCCGCATTGAATCGCCACGGGCGGGCTGGAGACAGCCCGCCCGTTTTGCTTTCGCACCGGGCGGCGCAATTCATTTTGACCTCCCCCGGCGGATGAGTACCATGCCGCGAACACGGGCGTAGTCCCGCATCCCGGATGAATTTTTCGTTTGCAGTCCTGGCCAGCTCGCAATTGGACCTGTTCTACGTATGGCAGCGCGCCTCCATCGAGGGCAAGGCCATCATCATCATCCTCATTTTCTTCTCGATCTTTGCCTGGTCCATCATGGCCACCAAGGCGGTCGAGATGCGCAAGGCCCGCCGCCTGAACCGCTACTTCGATCGCGAATTCCGCAGCCAGAAGACCGTCCTGGCCATCCACGACCGGAAGGTGGGCGTCGATGGTTGCCCGATGTTCTCGGTCTATCAGGCCGGCTGCACGGAGCTCGACGCGCGGCTCCGCAGCGGCGGGACCGACGAACGACGGTCCCGCGTTTCGCTCAAGTCCATGGAACACGTCAAACGCGCCCTCGAGCGCCGTGTCGCCGAGGAGTCCCTGCAGCTCGAATCCGGACTCATCCTGCTGGCCATCGCCGTCAGCGGCTCGCCCTTCCTCGGGCTGCTCGGCACCGTGTGGGGTGTCATGACGGCCTTCAGCGGCATCGCCCAGTCCGCGGCCGCCGGCGGGCGCGCCGACCTGGCGGCGATGGCCCCCGGCGTTTCCGCCGCGCTGATCACCACCGTCGCCGGCCTGCTCGTGGCCATCCCCTCCATGTTCGGCTACAATTGGCTGGTGCATAACCTGCGGGTCCTGATGGTCGAACTGGACAACTTCGCGCAGGAACTGGTGTCGAAAATGGAGACCGAGTACCTGGACGACGATGATGCCTGATTTGCTTTCCAGCCGTACCGGGGTGTGCGGGCCGCGGCGGCGCACGCGGGCCGCTCGAACTGCCTCCCTGGCCGGATGACTTTCCGATCACGATCCGATGCGCCGTTTCTCCCAACGTAATTCGCTTGTCACGCTCAGTGATATTAACATCACTCCGTTGCTGGACCTGGCGTTTGTTCTCCTGATCATCTTCGTCATCACCACGCCGCTGCTCGAGCAGAGCATTGACATCAAGCTCCCACAAGGCGGACGCGCCGGCGGCAAAGTTGAACGCGACAACCTCCGCGTCGTCGAAATAGACCGGACGGGCAGCTACAAATATGATCGAAAACCGACTTCGCTGGAGAACCTGGAGGATGCTCTCGCACGGGTGCAGCGGGCGAACCCGAAGATCATCGTGGTTATCCGCTGCGACAAAGAGGCGCCCGCCGGCACTTTCTATCCGATCTTCGATTGGTGCCGGCAGAACGGCGTTAACTTCGACTTGAAAACCGAGCCCCCTCGCCGCCGATGAACCGGCTTCAGCGCAAATACTTTCTGGTTTCAGCCGCCACCCACGGCCTGCTCCTCCTGTTGCTGGCGACCGGCGCCGGCTTCATCGCCGCCCGGAAATCGCCGGTGGACACCATGGCCCTTCTCACCTCGGTTCCGGACAAGCTCGTGGATGCGGCGATCAGCGGTGGGGGTGAGCCCGCGCCCGTTCAGTCGCAACCCCAGCCGGCCCCACCGCAGCCTCAGCCAGCACCACCGCTGTCCAAGCCGCCCAAGGCTCAACTGGTGAAACCACAGCCGCGGCCCCAACCCGAGGACGTCGTCAAGCCACCCAAGCCCGCGACCGAACCCGATCGCGTGAGCCCCGAAGGCACCCGCCCGGTCACGCCGCCCAAACGCCACGTTGTCGAACTCGACCCCGACGCGCTGAAGCGCAACACCCGCCCGGTCAAACCCCAGCCGCCCAAGGAAGACCCGGCCATTGCCGAGCAGCGCGCGGCCGACGAGGCGGCCGAGCAGGCGCGGCGCCTCGCCGACGTAAGGCAAACCCGCATCAAGAGCCTGGCCAGCGGTCTGCAGCACAAGCTCAGCTCCACCACCACCGTGACCTCGCCCGGCCCGGGCGGTGGCGGCGTGAGTTATGCGAATTACGGTCTGTTCGTGCGCAGCATTTACCAGGCGGCCTGGCGCCCGCCGCAGGAGATCGCCAGCGACACGGCCACCGCCACCGCCCGTGTTGTCATCGCCCGCGACGGCCATATCATTTCCGCCGACATCGTTACCAAGTCGGGTCTCGTTCCGCTCGACAAATCGGTGCGGGCCGCGCTCGACCGCGTCAGCACGATCGGCCGCCCGTTCCCGGAAGGCGCGACTGAGGAAACCCGCACTTTCTTCATTGATTTCAGCCTCGAAGCCAAAAAACCACTCGGATGAAAATGTCCCTCTCCCTTGTTCGCCCCCTGCTCACCGCCGTCGCCTTGCTCACCCTCGCCGCCGCCCTCGGCGCGCAGGATGATGAACACATCACCATCAAAGAAACGGTCACCGGAACCGTGCCGCCCATTCTGATCACCCTGGCCGGTTATTCGGGTGAGGCGGCGACCGTTCTGAAATTCGATCTCTATGTTTCGGGCTTCAAAATCGTGGGCGAAAGCGAATCGCCACAATACGAACTCAAGGGCGCCAACAACGACCAGGTGGAAGGCCGGCTGACCGACGCCATCAACAAATCTGTTAAGTTCGCCAAGGCCTTCAGCGGCGGCACCACCCGCAGCCAGGCCCACGCGCTGGCCAACGCCGTGATCGAAGCCGTCACCGGCGCACACGGCGTCGCCGGCACCAAGGTCGCCTTCAAGGTCAAAACCGGCGCCGCCGGCGGCGTGGGCGAGATCTACGTCGCCGATTACGACGGCTACAACGCGACCGCGGTAACGCATGACGGCGCGATTGTCGCCTCGCCGAGCTGGGTTCCCGGCCGGCGCGCCCTGTATTACAACACCTACAAGTTCGGCAACCCGGACATCATTTTGCACGACCTGAACACCGGCACCCGTTCGGTTGTGGCCCGCTACGGCGGCTCGAACATCAGCCCCGCCGCCTCGCCGGACGGCCGCCAGGTGGCGATGATTTTGAGCAAGGGCGGCAGCCCGGATCTTTACGTGGCCAACGCCGACGGCTCGGGGCTCCGGCAGCTCACCCGCACCAAGGAGGACGAATCCTCGCCCTGCTGGTCGCCGGATGGCCGCTGGATTTGCTTTGCCACGCGCATGGACGGCCGGCGCGTGCTGGCCAAGGTGTCGGCCGAGGGCGGGCCGATCCAGCGGATCACCGCCAACCTCGGCATCAACCCCACCGAGCCCGACTGGTCGCCCGATGGCAAGCAGATCGCCTTCACCTCCCAGGCCGGCAAGTTCTTCCGGATTTGCGTCGTTCCGGCCCAGGGCGGCGACGCCCGGATCCTGGTGGACGGCGAGGACCCGGCCTGGGCGCCGAATTCGCGGACCTTGATCTTCAACCACATGGTGGGCGGCCGGCAGGTCCTCTCTTTGCTTGACGTGCCTACCAAACAGAACAAGGATGTCCCACAGACGGTTGGCGACAGCTCACAGCCCAGTTGGGCGAAATGATGGCGGCTTGCACTTTTACCAGGTTACAGACATGAAACGCGCGACTTTTCTCAGTGTACTCGTGGCCGGCATGGCCCTTTCGTTGGTCAGCACCGGTTGCAAACATCCCAATGTTGGGGTCACGACGATTCCGGCGGCCCGGACGGCTCCCCCCCCGAAACCGTCTGGCCCGCTCGCCAATCAGGGAGGCGGCCAGAACGTGGCTCCCGTGAACCCCGGCCCCAGCGGCACGATGCCGACCAACGAAACCGCGAACACGAAACCCATGACGGACATCCAGCCCGGCGGCGGCGAGCAGGGCAACATCGGCGACATCGAGGGCATGACTCCCGACACGAACCATTTCGCCGGGCAGACGGTGCATTTCGACTTCGACAGCTTCGTGGTCAAGAGCAGCGAGCACAGCAAGGTTGAAGCGGTGGGTGACGAGTTAAAGGTCAAGGCCGAGACCAAGCTGATGATTGACGGCCACTGCGACGAGCGCGGCACCGAGGAGTACAACCGCGCGCTGGGCGAACGCCGGGCGCTGGCGTTGCGCGAGTACCTGGTCCGTTACGGCATCGCGCCGGAGCGGGTCTTCACGCGCAGCTTCGGCGAAGATCAGCCGGTGGATCCGGGCCACACCGACGAGGCGTGGGCCAAGAACCGCCGGGGCGAGTTCATCCTCCTGCTGCCGAAGCAATAGGCGGCCTCGTCGCCGCCACGGTCCGGTTTCAGCCACGGTTTTTGGCGCTTTACTAACCCAGGACCGCGGCTTAACGTTTTCAACGGTCTGATTTTATGAATACCATGTTGGCAGTCTGGGGCATGAGCGGCGGGGAGCTGTTGCTGATCGCCGCCGTCATCCTGATCATGTTTGGCGCCAAGAAGATTCCTGATTTCGCCAAGGGCCTCGGCCAGGGCATCAAGGAATTCAAGAAGGCCTCCCGGGAGGAGCAGCCTTCGGACACCAAGGCGAAGAGTTAATGGCTATGGCTTCCCTGCTGGCAGTGCTCGGCATGAGCGGCGGCGAGTTGATCATCATCTTCGCCGTCATCCTGGTTCTTTTCGGCGCCAAGAAAATTCCTGATTTCGCCAAGGGTCTCGGCCAGGGCATCAAGGAATTCAAGAAGGCCTCGCGCGAGGTTCAGGACGAACTCGAACGCGCCGCCTCCGATTCCCCTCCGCCCACGCCGCCGCCCGCCCCGACTCCGCAGCCGGACGCCAACGCGGTCGCCCAGACCGCGGCCGCGGCGCCGGCCGCGCCGGTCAACGCCCCCGAGGCCAGTGCGATCGAGCCGCATTCCGCCACCACCACCCCGGCGGCGAAGAGTTGATTGTTACGGCCTGGCCCGGTAACCCCCTCTCATGGCCGACCCGAGCGAAGCCCCGCGACCGGACCCAGCGGACGCGTCGCCCCAGGCCGGTTCGACCACGCCCGCCCCCTCCCCCGAAGTCATCCTGGATGAAGACGACAAGGAAGGCGGACCGGTGAAGTCCTTTCTCGAGCACCTCGAGGACCTCCGCTGGGTCATCATCAAGTGTGGCGCGGCCATCATGATCGCGATGGTGGTCTGCCTGCTCGATGTCAAGGATCTCGTCCGCATCCTCAAATGGCCGCTCGAACGCTCGCACCATGTTCAGTCCATGTTCGACCTCTGGTCGAAGGACAAGCAGGTCACGATTTTCTTCGGCACCAACCGGCTGACCTCCTTTCCCACCCGGACCAATCAGTTCGGCTCGTTGAGCCTCGGCACGAACCGGAACGTCGTGCTGCAGGTCGAGCCGGCCCTGCTGGGGGACGGTCGCCACGTGCTGGAAATCCACGCGGCCACGAACCTGCCCCCGGAGCTGGCCAACGGTCATGGCCCGGGGCTGATTTTCCTCGATCCCGCCGCGCCCTTCATCACCTCGCTGCACCTCGCTTTTTTCGGGGGCATGATTCTCTCGGCGCCGTTTGTCTTCTATTTCCTCGGCCAGTTTCTGGTGCCGGCGCTCCGCTTCAGGGAAAAGAAGTACGGCCTGCGCGCGTTCGCGGTTGGTCTCGGCCTGTTCGTCACCGGCGTTTGCTTCTGCTATTTCGGCATCATGCCCTTCGCGCTGCGCGCGGCCGAGGCCTACTCGCTGTGGATGGGCGTGCAGATGCCCGACTGGCGGGCGGAAACCTATTTCAGCTTCGTCACCAAATTCATGCTCGGCATGGGGCTCGGTTTTGAACTGCCCGTCGTGCTCCTGGCGCTCGTCAAGATCGGCATTCTCGATTACCGGAAGCTGGCGTCCATGCGCCGCTACATGATTGTCATCAACCTCATCCTCGGCGCGCTGCTGACGACGCCCGAGGTCTTCACCCAGCTCTTGATGGCAGTCCCGCTGCAGGTCCTCTACGAAATCGCCGTCTGGATCGCCTGGTATTGGGAGCGCAAGGAGAAGCGGCGCGCCGCGGCTGAAACCCGCAGTTGACGCGGGGTTCGCGGCCGGGGAGGAGCGCCTCCGCCAAAACACAAGGCCCGCCACCAGGGCGGGCCTTGATCGTTTGAAATTGAAAACGCCGGCCGCGGCGCGTCAGGCGCGCTCCATGTACTTGCCCGTCCGGGTGTCGATCTTGATCCGCTCGCCGGTCTTGATGAACAGCGGCACTTGGATGGTGATGCCCGTTTCCAGCGTCGCCGGCTTTTGCACGTTGTTGGCCGAGTCGCCGCGAATCCCCTCCGGTGCGTCAGCGACCTTCAGCACCGCGGAAGCCGGCATCTCGATCGACACCGCCTTCTCCTCGACGAACGTGACCGCGACCGGCATGTTCTCAACCAGGTAATTCTTGGCGTCCCCGACGATCTCGGGCGAGAGGGTGACCGTCTCGTAAGTCTCCGGATTCGCGAACACGAAGTCCTCGCCGTCCTTGTAGCTGAAGTCCATCTTCGTCACGACCATCGGCACGACCTCGACCTTTTCCGTCGAACTGAAGCGAACGTCGGAAGATTTGCCGGTGCGGACACTGCGCAGCGTGGCCTGCACGAACGCGCGCAGGTTGCCCGGCGTGCGATGTTGCGCATCCAGCACGACGCTGATGTCGTTGTTGTACTGTATCGCCATGCCGCGGCGAAGATCGTTTGCTGATACCATAATTCAAAAGCGGCGCCATCCGGGTGGTTCCCAACGACAGCGGGACGGGGAAGATAGCCGATTCCGCCGGCTTGGCAAGCGCGGATTGTCCTAAGCGCGCGGCGCCGCGCTCCGCGCCTTGCCGGAGCAATGGCGGGAACAGTTCGGCTATGGCCCCCTGCTGGCGGAGAGTTTTACCGATCCCGAAGCCTATGCCGGCACCTGCTACAAGGCCAGCAACTGGGAACCGGTGGGCTACAGCGCGGGCTACCGTCGTCATCGGGCTGATTTTTACGTGCCCCATGGACGCCCCAAGCGGCTGTGGCTGCGCGAACTCCGCCCGGACGCCCGTCGGTGGCTGCGCGCCGTGCAGGTGCCCGCGGACTGCCGGGCGGGCCTGGTGTCGCCGCCCTCGGGCGTGCTGCCGGTCAACGCCCAGCAAATGAGTTCGCTCCTGGAGGGGTTTCGCCAGGCGCCCGACCCGCGCGATTCCAACACGCATTATCGCATCGGCCCGGTGTTGACCCTGATCGCGATGGCTCTCCTGGCCGGGCGGCGCGACATTGCCGAGATCGCCCGCTTTGCCACCACCCTCACCCACCCGCAACGCCGCCGCCTGGCCCTGCCGCTCAAGCAAGGCACCCGTGCCTTTTACCAGGTGCCCACCTACAACGTCTTCTACCAGGTCCTCACCCGCATGGACCCCGAAGCCTTCGCCACCCGGTTGAACGACTGGCTCGCCCATTGGGCCGGCACGCTCCCGCAGGCGCTGGCCCTGGACGGCAAAATGATTCGCGACCACATCGGCCTCCTCACCCTGGCCCAACACGAGAACGGCGCCCCGTACGCCCTGGCCGTGTACGACCAGAAGGAAAACACCCCCCGCTGCGAACAAAGCGCCGCCGCCACCCTCCTGGAAAAACTCCCCGCCCTGGACGGGAAAATGGTCACCGCCGATCCCCTCCACTGCCAGCGCAAGACTGCCCGCGCCATCGTGGAAAAAGGCGGCGACTATCTCCTCCAGATCAAAGGCAACCAGCCCCGCCTGCACCGACAAGCGCAACGTCTCGACGCGATGCCGGGCACCCCTTTTTTACCCACACCCAGGCGGGCCACGGACGCGTCGAAGTCCGTCGCCTCCACGCCTTCCCCATCGAACCCCTCGCCGCCGACTTCCCCTTTGCCCGCACCCTGATCGTCCTGCGCAGCGAACGAACCGTCAAAAAGACCGGCCTCACCACCTGCGAATCCCGCTACTATCTGTCCAGCGCCCCGCCCGATCAATACCGCCCGGAGTAGTGGCTGGGACTCATCCGCGGCCACTGGGGCGGGGTCGAAATCCGCAACCACTGGCGGCGCGACGCCCTGATGGGCGAAGACCGCTCGCGTTCCCGCAACGCCCCGCTGCTGGCCAACCTGGCGCTCCTGCGTAGCGCCTTGCTGCACCTCCTGGCCCGCCACTTTCCCGATCGCCCACTGCCCGAAATCCGCGAACACCTCCACTCCCGCCCCGGCCGTTGCCTCGCTCTGCTCGCCGCTCCATGACCTCAAAACAAAACACCCTGGACTGCCGATAGGGACCTGCTGAGGAAAACAAGGAATCTTCGGTTCCGGCGGGGATTCCTTTCATCGCAGCATTTCTGGAGAGATTGCCGATGGACGCGGGCGTTGGTTTCCAACTGACGCCTCTCGCTTCTCGCTCCAGACGAGTTCGTTCCAACTCTGCAATGCGTTGCTGGCCAGAGAATTGCAGCGAGAGGCAAACGAACTGAAGTGTGAAGCAGAAACGGTGCCGTTTTGGGACTACCCGCCCACAACCCTGGCCAACTCGTCCATTACCCGGTCACTACTTCGAGGCGAGGGTCGGAATCGGGCGTTTAGACCGTCGTTTCAGGATCAAAATAACCCATTTTCGCTTTTGACTCAAGCTTAATCCCCGCCGACTAGCGCCGACTAGCGCGGAGTGGTTTGCTGCCGTTTTTGCTGACAGTCCTCTCGCGGTGGGCGCCTGCTGGCGACGCTACGGATCTTGGATCACGTAACCAACCGCCTCATAGCCGCGGACACGCTTGGAATACATCGCAGTCAGAACCGGCACGCAGCCGTCCACATAATCGTAAACAATGACTTCACGTTTGTGGTCGTGAAGACGATGGAGGCGACCGACATACTGTTGCAGCGTCCCGCGCCAGGAAATTGGCAGGGCGAGAAACAGCGTATCGAGGCGCGCGTCGTCGAAGCCCTCGCCCACGTAACGGCCGGTGGCCAGCAGGACTCTCTCTTCTCCGTCGGGGATTGCCACCAGTTGTTCGGCGACCAAGCGGCGTTGCTTGGCACCCATGCCGCCCCTCAACACCACGATGTTTTTCACCAACCCGGTCAACCGGGAGGCGAATTCATCCACCTGGCTGGTGCGCTCGGTCAGGAGAATCGGCGAGCGCCCAGCCTTGATGGCTCCAAGCAGATCACCCGTGATGAGATCGTTCCGGGCCTGGTTACAAGCCAAGGCCGCATACAACTCGTGCATTTCGGGCCTCTCGTTCGAGGGAGGGAGTCGAAAGTTGGTCGGTCGTGGAATAACAAGATGGTTGAAGGGGCGAGCGAGCGCCTGTTCCTTCGGATTCACGCGGTAGCGAATGGGGCCACACTGCATCGCAATGATTGGGTGATGGCCGTCCTTGCGCTGTGGCGTGGCGGTGAGGCCGGTGAGGTAACGCGCCTTCACCTGCCGGAGCACCTGCTCGAAGCTCACGGCTGAAATGTGGTGACATTCGTCCACAATAACGTGGCCATAGTTGGCGACCACATCGTCCACGACCTGCTTTCGGTTCAGACTTTGAATGACCGCAACGTCAACAAGCCCGGTGGGATGTCGGCGTCCACCGCCAATCTGGCCGATGCTTTTGACGGGCAGATTCAAAAACGTCGCGAGTCGTTCGCGCCATTGATCAAGAAGTTGACGGCGATGCACGAGCACCAGGGTGTTGACTTTGCGCGCGGCAATCAACCAGGCCGCCACGATCGTCTTCCCAAACGCGGTCGTGGCGCACAGGATGCCGTCCTCGTGGGCCAACATCGCATCGGCTGCCGCCTGTTGGCTGGAACGAAGTTGGCCATGAAACCGCGCATCGATCGGTTGACCGACGAATCGCTGGTCGTCAAGTTCAACGGTAACGTTGTGCGATTCGAGAAGCGAGGTGATCTCGCCAAGACAACCGCGAGGCAACGCGATGTGCCGGGGGAATTCCTCCGCGCACCGGATGACGCGCGGTTTGCCGAACGTGGAAAGCCGCATCGCCTGCGCACGGTAGAATTCCGGATTCTGGAAGGCAGCGAGCCGATGCAGGCGATTCAACATCGCGGACGGAAGTCCTTCCTTCTCGACGTAGATTAGATTCCCGCGAATGACGCGCACCTTCGGTGGCAACAGGCCGGAAATGGCCTCGGCCTTGTTCCTTCGCGAAGGCGGCAGCGTCCACGGGTCCTCCGTCGGTTCATCGTCCGTCACACTGCGTCGAACCCCGATGACGTCCCCGCTACGTTCGGCATCGCGCACAACCCTTTCAACTTCCGCAACCGACATTCGCTGGAGGTTCGACAGCAGTGCCCACTGGTCGGCGTGCGGCACGAAATCGGCGTCGAGAAAAACACTGTTGCCGTGGTTACGCGGTAGGTGCTGCAACGGCAAGGCAATGAGGTTACCAAACCCACCCTTGGGCATCGTGTCTTGACTCGGGAAGAAACGGTCGTAGGAATCGAGACCCAGTTGATGCCGCCGTTCCATCGTGCGCGTGAGAATGGCCGCGCCGAGTTTTCGCGCAAAACTCGCAGGCACTGGCGCTTCAAAGAAAACCCAGATGTGACCGCCGCGCCCGGAGCGCGAGCGTTCGAGAGCGGCCGGAACTTTCCACTCGGCGCAGGCATGGAGATACGCCCGCACGTCGTCCTGCCATGTCGTCTTGTCAAAATCAGCGGCGAGAAACCAGCACATCTCGTTGTTGAGCAGCGGATAGACTCCGGCCGTGAGCTTCCCAGTCAGGTGATCGTGGATGACCTGATCGGTCAACGGGAAGTACTCCTTGGGCTCGTCGGAACGCTTCAGGAACACCTTGCCCCACACTCTTCGGCAGGCAGGCGAATAGCCCGATTTCCCATCGCGCCCGTCCCACCGCAGCGCGTAAACGTCGTCGCGCCCACGAAACACGCTGCGGAACAACTTCACCTTTTCTTCCGGGCTGGATTTGGAGGTTACTGGAAGCGCAGCGACCCCGGATTGAGCGCGGCCGGTAGGCGCTGGAACTGGAGTGTCGATGGGAGGCAGCCCGACGTCTTCTCGGAGTCGCCGGTTCTCCTCTCGCAGGCGTTCGCATTCCGCCAGCGCTTCGGCCAGCTTTGATTCAGGCAAGTCGGATGCACTCATAGTCGAGTTCGCCTGTTGGCGTCATGAGCTCAGCCTGGCGAAGAACTGTGCGACCGCCTTGAACTGTTTCGCCATGTCCGGTTCGAGGCCGCATTCCGCAGCCGTCTCCGCGAACGGCGCGGACCATGCGGCCGGCGGCGGGCTGAGTACGGTTGGAATGCCGTGCGTCTTTCGACGTTGGAAGGTTTCACGAATTGCCGTCGGCAACCGGGCGGGATTCAGGGCGGTTCGTTCAACCAAGAGAACCAAATCCACCAGGTCTTTAACGCGCGTGTTTTCCCGGCCCGCTCGCGGCAAGGTATAGGCGTGGAGCTTCTCGGCGAATTGTTCCTCCGGCGAAACCGCCGGGAAGCTGGCGCTGGCGATCCCAGCAAATCCCAGCCAGTCTCGGCCCCGAAGCACTTCGTAGGGCTCGCGCAAAACGTCGCCCGTGCTCACATCCAGATGGAACTTCACAAAGGACCGCCCCGCGAGCCGGGCGTCCACCGGAAATCGCGCGCCACCGTAGGGTGCGGCGTCCAAATCGCGGATCGCATCACCGAATACGAAAGTGAAGAAATCCTGTAAATCCAACCGACCGGCCTCGCGTAGCGCTTCCAGAACGGTTGCCGCGTTGGCCGCCCAATCCGCCGATGAAATGGCGAGTTGTTTCAGCGCCAGATCAATGTCGCGCGTTGCGCGGGCCGTCCTCAGGCGCAGTTCCATCGCGTAGCCGCCTTCCAGCAACCACGAGGCATCAGCTCGGGCGAAAAGCCGGCAGAGCAAACGGTCGAACGCCACCTGCCGGCGCACGCGCTGGAAGTCGAGGCTTTCACGCTGGGCCAATTTCTTCAGGCGGTCTTCAAGCGCGATCCGGAACGCAGCCGCGGAGGCATATTCTCGTGAGGGTCTCATCGCTTGTTCTCCGCGAGCAGGCTGCCAAACCACTTCGGGAGTTGCCCTTGACGGCGTAGTTCTGAGATTTCCTGCCCCGCGATCAGCCCACGCCGCCGCCCCTCCGTCAGCGCCTGCTCGATGATGTCGTGCGAGACCGAGTCAACACGCGCCAGGTCGACGATGGCGCGGAGGGGACGGGTCACCGCGAAGCCATGCCGTTGATCGACATCGTTCTGATGGAGCATCGCCCGGTGGAGCACCAGTACCCGCGGGACCCTCGCCGTCCGGCGAAAAGTAACCGGCACGGTCAGGTGGAGTTTCGCCGGGTTCACATCCGAAAGTTCATGAATGCTGAGTGCCGTCTGGTGAGAATAGACACCTTCCGGTTGGCCCGTGCGGTTCCGGGACCACAGGCTGTAGATGACCAGTTGCTCTTCAAGGGATTGCGGGAAGTGGGCCAACCGGTAGATGCCTCGTTCAACGCGCACCCAATTCCCTGATTTGACATGGTGAGCCTGGCTGCCGAGAAGGTAGCCGACGCTGGCTGCCTGCTTGGAGGTGAAATAGCCCTGCTGCGCTTCGGCAACCTCGAAGAGTGCATCAGCGGCAGTTTTGGATCGACCACGCACGGCACAAATATACAATTGTTTTGTATAATCGTGCAACCTGAGATTGTCGAAGGCGGATCGGCCGGCGCATCGGCCTAAAATCCCAATCCCAATCGACGGAGGCGACAGTTGGTTTCCAACTGACGGAAAGGCGCCCTTCAGGAGGGTTGGAGCGAACCTAAGATGCTTATTTACAATGACTTGGAGGCGAGGGTCGGAATCGGCCATATTTCCCCGCCGTTGCAGGCCAAATATGCCTGATTTCATTGGGAATCCAAGCAAAAACGGTTTTATCCGACCGTATCCTCTTAAATCTTTTTGGTGTCCGTTTTGGTGTCCGTTTGCCGACGCCAGATTATGCGGCTGGGGTCCGGCTGGTCGCGCTTTGCGGCCACTTCCTCCCTTCAGCCGTCGTTTGGTAACGCTGCAACCGACTTTGGGGGTTGTCGGGAATTGTCATTGCCCGCCAGTCTTTGGCCATGAGCGGCTTGAGGTAGTTGTCTTGGAACGTTTCGCGGTGCTTCACGCTGACCAGCGTTTGGATTTCGCTCGCCTTGCGGGGCTCTTCGCAGAATTGGAGAACGTCTGTTGCGACTTGTCCGGTGACTTGTCCGGTGACTTGTCCGGTCGATTCGGGCGACAACCGCAGCCTGCCTTGCTCCGCCCTCTCGTAATGCGCCCATGCACACCATCCCGCTGGACATCACGGAGTGACCGCCGAAAATCGACCCCATGTCGATAACTGTGACGCTGGCACCGCGACGCGCGCCCTCCAGCGCAGCGCACAGCCCAGAGATGCCCGCGCCGACGACAACTATGTCCGTTTGCGGTGAGCCAGCCACGGCCGCTTTAGCAGGCACAGCGATAGGGAAACAGGCCAGGAAAACCAACGGAACGGTTGTTTTCATGGACAAGATCATCAGCCGGCCAATTCCCGGCCCTAGGTCCTTCGTCACTCAATCCCTACTCGCACTTGTAATCGAGCCACTGCCCGAACCCCCTCGGTGCTTACGTGTTCGACGCTCACCAGATAATGACCAGGCTTGTCGTAGATGTGCCGGGTCTCAGCGTAACCGTTGGGCGCTTGGCGGACCGCATTGGCATCCGATTTTGCTCTGACAGCGGGAGTACCGTCACCGAACTCCCAAGTTTCGCCGCCCTCTGTATCCCGGAATGTGCGAACTTTGAACACCACGGGATCGCCCGGCCGGATCCCAAACGTCGGCGCGTAGTTGGCGTGAATCGTAGGCGGGGGCTTGTCCGGATGAGCCCGGTCGATCACCTGGACGGCCATGAAATCGTAATCAACCCGACCCGCCCAATCCGAAACCTTGAGGATTTCGCAATAAGTGCCCGGCTTTTCATAGGTGCGCTCGACTCGCTCTCCGCTCGCGCTCCCTCCCTCGGTGAACCTCCACTCATAGCGCAGACCTCGCCCCCGGGAGCGCGAACCGTCCAGCGTGGCCTTCTGGCCCGCCCACAGGAGCGCGTGGGGTCGGGCCACGGCGACCAGTTCGCGCGGATGTTCCTGTTCATACGCCTGCCAGAGGAACGCGTACCCCTCTTCGATCCCCCACAGCCCCGAGGGCTGACGTGCCCAGATGTCGAAATGCAGATGCGACCAGCCGCCGCTGCCGCCTTCCTTGCCGAGCACCCCGAGCTTCTGGCCAAGCGCAATCCGCGCGCCCGGCCGGACCGCCGGATCGATGAATTTCAGGTGGCTGTAACGACAATACCAGCCGCGGCTATCGAGGATATAAACGTTGTCGTAGCGGGGTTCGGCTGGGGCATCCGGCACTTGGGCGGCCAGCACCTCGTTTCCGGAGGAAGTGACCACTCCCTCCGTCGCCGACACCACATCGACCAGCCCTTCGGAGCCACCGATGTCGAGTCCGAAGTGATAGTAGATCTCCTCCTTCGCGGGCAGATCGCCGCCATCCACATAGACCGGCTCGTTCGCCATCTGCGTGTAGCTCGCGAACCACCGCTGCTTGGCAGGGTAAACGAAGGTGTTCCGCGCAACCCATGGGGACCCCGCGGGCCAAAGCCTCAGGCGCGCGTCTTTCACCAGCCCCCAAGGGTTCTGTCCTCGGGTTTTCTCGAGGTACCCTTTGGTGATGGGGCAGTCCATCTGCACACCTGCGAAAGTCACCGGCAAGTGGTACGTCCCGCTGGTCAGGGTCGTGACCTGTCCGTTCACCTCGACCTGGACCTCGGCCTGCCGGACGGCGCCATTCACTTCGTCGCGACGTTCCTGGAGGTTGAGGAGTTTGATATGCACCGCCCTCCCGTCGGAGAGACGAACGTCCTGTGCCTCGCCGATCCGAAGGTCAACGGTCCGATGAAGGACTCGATTAACGGAAACCCTCGCGATGGACATGCAGCCTAGAACCAGAAGACTGGCGAACGTCGCAGCGAAGAAATCCATGAGGATTTGCTTTTTCACGGCGCAACAAGAATAACCGCCCTGAAGGGCATTGCGACAGATAAAATGGATCGCGGCTAAAAAAAGAGTTGCCGCGGAGGAAAGCGCCTGCGTGCCGCCGCAGTCCCGGGTTGGTATCGGCGGCGCCAGAGGGCCGCCTGGTCAACCACGTGCTTGGCCGACCGAATCTGCCCAAGTGCGACATCGTCAATGGCGCCGGCCTTCCCCCCATCGGCGGGTGAAGTTCTAACGGAACGGCCCTTTGAACTCCCGCGCGTAGAGTTCATCGATCGTCGTCTTCGCGTCGGCCAGCATGCCTCGGGCGATGCGCATGAAGCAGATCGTACCGCGCCGGTTGTGGCCCTGCGGCGTGCCGCCCACGTAGAGGTCGGCCTTGTTGGCCAGCGAGGCATCCGCACCGAGGCCGGACCCGCTGGCGTCCTGCTTGCCGTCGATGAAGATCGTCAAGATGCCTGCCTTGCCGCCGGCCTCAAAAATGATGTGATGCCACTGGCCGTCGTTGACGACAGGGGGGCTGGCCAGACTGGCGGTGGCGCAGCCTGATTTGGCCATCCGGGTCACGCCTCCGGCCTGGTTGGCGCCCAGCGCCCATCCGACGTCGCGTCCGTCTGTCCCGGCGCTGTTTTGAAGAAGACCTCGATGAGGAAGCTCGATGTGTGGATCCGCGGATTGCTGAGGTCTGCGCCGCTGACGGTGCCGTTCTGGCTTTCGTTGCCTCTTCCGGCGTCCAGGGTGACCGTGCGGCAGATGTTCTCATTCGCACTTAGCCCGACTTCCGCTACTGGGGCCAGGGGAGGATTGGGAAGGTTGATTTTGCTGGGGTTTTGAGATGGCGAGAGGCAAAGGTCGCCACTACATGGGGGCGGGGATTAGTTGGCTTTGGGA
>Ga0187861_10000241_pt1 | contig 70117 bp, 67 predicted proteins | sample June2016WEW_10_1_3_FD_132986 | JGI IMG/M metagenome (GOLD analysis project Ga0187861, IMG submission 132986) | Peatland microbial communities from SPRUCE experiment site at the Marcell Experimental Forest, Minnesota, USA - June2016WEW_10_100 | ecosystem: Environmental > Terrestrial > Soil >...
GATCCTCGGGCCGGTGTGCGAGAAGGGAGTGGCGGAGCGGATTTCGCGGTGGCTGTAGGCGGTGATGGGGTAGAAGTCAGGAGACAGGAGTCAAGGAGTCAGTGGCCGAGGGGCGCGAAGCGGGGATTCGAATTCACCACGAAGGCACCAAGGCACGAAGATGGCGTGACGAACGAGAATCGGACTGAGCCGGTCGCGAAGAGATAATCCAGAAAGCAGAGAGGTGATGACGGGTGTGCCCTCACCCTTAGAGAATCATGAATGGACCTGGCCGTCTGTCGTTCCTGGCGGGAATTTCTGGAGACAATTTTTTGCATTTGTCGGGGTGTGTGCTAGGTTTTCCACGTCGCAGTGAAGCGGTACGAATGTACCGCGATGGCGAGAGCCAGTAAACCTAAACCAAAAGGAGTGTGTATCATGATTGTTGGGATTCATCACACCATCACCGACTCCAAGAGGTGGGAGGTGGCCACCAACGAGATCGGGCCGATGATCGAGGAGGGCCGGCTGCCGAAGGGCGTGAAGCCGCTGTTGTATTTGCCCCGCACGGACGGGCGCAAAGCGGATTGTGTGTGGGAAGCGGATTCGCTGGAGGTCCTGAAGCGATTCCTTGACCCGCTGACGACGCCAGCGGCGAAGAACGAATACTTCCAGATCGACGTCGAGCACGCGTTTGGACTGCCCGTGCAGACACGGGAACGTGTCGCCACCCACTGATTCGGTGGATGGCAGTTGAACAGAATCAGGTCTTCGGTGGACTGGAAGACCTGACGGACGGAGAGGCCAAATTGGCCTCTCCGTCGCTTTTCGGGCCGGTTGATTGGTTGTCGGGAAGATGCGCGGGGCGTTGGAGTGTTGGAGTGTTGGAGTGTTGGAGCGTGAGGCCGGTGACGTATAAAGAGTAAAGCGTTGATCGCTTAGATCGACGTTTCTCGAAGACAAGCCTCGCCAGCCGCTAATGAACCAAGTACCATCCAGTGAGGGGAATCAGGATGAAAGACCAGGCAGCCAACCTCACTGCAGCGGAACTCAAGGCCATCGAGGAGCACAAGTATTACCTTTCGCAACAACGAGGCGTCGAGGTGGCCATCGAGGAGGCCATCGCCGATTTTGTCGGGCATTTTGCTGAGGACTGGCAGCGGGAGAAGCTGAGGCGGGACAATCTGGAGCAGCGACAGGAGATCGAGAAACACAAGTACCTCCGTTCCCTCGCGGAGGGCCGGGACATCGGGAGAACTTCGGCTGCCGAAGAATGGTGCCAGAAGTACGCCCACATCTGGCGTACGGAACGAGAATCCTTGGAACGTAACGGCTTCCAGAGAGTGTTGGTGACAATCCAGAACAAAGAGGGGCTGCATCTGCGCCCTGTCTCGGCGGTGGCCAGTCTCGCGGCGGAGTTTGATTGCGACATCTACCTGCATCGGGAGGGCATGCAGTACTACAACTTCCTTCTGGAGGGACGCCCGTACATGAATGTGCGGTCCATCCTTGGCTTGCTGTCGGTGGGAACTTCACTCGGAGACACACTGGAGTTCATCGCCACCGGCTCCCAGGCCGAGGAAGCGTTGAAGGCGCTTGCGGAGCTGCTGACGAGGCCGGCGGCGGAACACGAGGGGGGCGGAAGCGAAGGATGAAGGATGAGGGATGAAGGGGCGGGGAAGCGGAGGAGCGCTGGAGTGTTGGCCACGTACAACGTGGTGAATGTTGGAGCGTGAGGCCGGTGACGTGTAAAGAGTAAAGCGTTGATCCCTTAAAACGTCACAATCCAGAAAGCAGAGAGGTGAGGGCGGGGTGTCAAAGGCCAACGACTGACCCCTTAGACTTAGACAGGCCGGGCGGATGGAGAAGCCGTCAGCCGAATGGCAAGACAGAAAAGCCTTGTCTGTTAAGCGTAAGCGTCTTACACTGTCGGCGCTACCCGTTGGTGACGACAAGGGTGAAGGAGCGAGCGTCCAATGAAGCATTTGTTTGTTCTTCTGCTTGTGTTCTGTGCGGTTCCAGCCATTGCCCAAGTGCCCAGCGGTCAGTTTATCTATGCGTTCACGAACACGTCGCTATGGGATTTGAGCGGCGTTTACACCAACAGCGCGGACACCAATGACGTGGTGATTTCTACGATTGATTGTCAGGCCAACGGCAAGATTACCGGCTTAAGAGTAGAGCAATACGTGAATGGAGCGGACAACGCCACTGGCACTGGAGCAATTCGCGGTAAGGCGTCTATCAAAGGCGGTCGGCTTCAAGCCAGACTTGTATCGGTTGGAGAATTGAGCGGGGTACCGGGAGGAGCCGATTATCTTGCCACGTTCTCGTCAAAGGACACCGCTGTTCTGGATGCGTCATCGTTGACGATTTTCACAGAAGGAAGCGTTCGGGTTTGCGTGGTACACGGCAAGTGCGTTTCCGATACCCAAGGCTATTCCATCGGTCTGCCGCAGGGCATGAACGGAACTTGGACACTGGCCAGCGACATTGCTACCAACGGAAACAAGCTGACGGGAACTGGCACGATAACGCTGTCCAACGGTCGCATCCTGTCATACCGGATCAACGGCAGCTACAACACCAAGAGCCAAATTGCCAAGCTGAAATTGGTTGGCGAGGGTGATGCCACGGGAACGAGGTTATCACTTACTACGCAAGGCACGGGGATGAATTTGGTCACCCTCACGGGTAAGGTCTTGGGTCAGAAGCCGACGTTTCCGGCTGGTTCGGACATCTCGTGGATGATGGCTGGTGCGTATCCGAGCAGCAACAATCAACGGCCAGACACTAGCACGGTACGCCGAATAACCACATGGAAGCCGGGATGGCAGATGCGCAATCTTTTCATAGGCGACTGCTGTGCTGCGCAAGGGGTATACGATTTCTCAAAGTTTGACGCGGATATTGCCAGCAACAAGATTTGGATGGCTCCCTATGAGACAAAAGTGAAGGTCTGTATGGATTGGGGGTATTATGTCACACTTCAATGGAGCAATAGCGTGGCCATTTTGACCACGAATACCGGCCCGGATGATGTGAGGCCGCAGTGGTTTTGGAATCTTGCCCCACAACCGCAAGACGTGTCGGGTGGGGCGGGACCGGGTAGTGACATTTGGGACGCCCAAGTCTCGGCGGCATCGCAAATCATCAGCAATTTCATCGTCCATGAAGGGCCGGGTAAAATTGCGGCTTTGGGGATCGCTTGGGAACCAGATTTGGGTACTAACTATTCACTTCCCGAAGCGTCCATTGCCAGTTCGGTGGTCAATGTTGCAAGGGCCAACGGGATTATGATGGCTGAAGGAGAGCTTGGGCACCCCATCTACAACGTATATTCATCCTGGGCAGGGTCGAATGATTACGATGTGATCGCGTTCCATGAAGATGAGTGGGCCGATCTGCCACTGGATTATGGGGATGCGGCAGGTAACACCGGTTTGCGATACGACCAAATGTTTGATGCCATCGGGGCCCTTGGCAAGCCGATGTTGATGGATCTCATGGAGTTCTTTTATTCCTGCGACACATCCGCCAACAGTCTTTACGCTGACCGATTCGTCAAAGCCATCCTGATGATGCGTAAGTCCGGGGTGACAGGCATTTTCCCGATGAATTATAATGATGACGTTGTCTGTGCGCCCGGTATGCAAATTGGCGCAGGCCAGGGGGCGTACGATTCAAACAATGTTCCCACACCAGTCGGTCAAGCAATACTCAATGTGGAGTCCTTGATAGGGAACAACAATTGCTCAACCTCGTCAGTGCAATACCCGTATTATTACTATCGATTTGGAACAAACGTTTTTGTGTGGATAGCGGAGAATTATGCGACGCCAGGAATGATCCTGTCCGGTTGGTCATCGAGGCCCACCTATGTCAGAGATGGCACAGCGGCCCCAACCACAACGTTGGGGAGCAGCCCGATCGTCCTTTCTGGACGCGGCAGAATCACTTTGTACTGATTCAGGCGGGAAGCATCCTTCATGGGTGACCCCTTAGACAGCCAACCGTTGCCCGGATGGCGGCGCGGCAAGCAATTCCATGCAGGGTGCGGAAGCGGCTTGGTTCAAAGAAACATTGTCAACGATTGCCCGGCATCATGGGCGTTATCGTTCCACCCCAAGGAGGTAGATATGGTACTGCTCATCCGTGATGACCCTGTCGAACTCTGCCAGCTTCCTGATTTTCACCCTGGGCAACGGCACTAGTTGCAATTCAGACGGAGTTAAGGCTGTTCCATTCGTACCCAGGTAAAACACCCCATTCGCAGCCAGGTACGCTTCTGACAACGGGGTGGGTGTTCCTTTCCACGATGTGATCAGTTGGTAACTAAGGGCCACAACGACATCTTCTCTGTTCTTCTCGAATAAGTGATAGGCGCATTGAACGACTGTCATTGAAGGCGCTTGTTGAACGTGATGAAAAGGGCAATGGCTTCCCCATCGAGCGCTGTCAACATAGTAGATAAGCCTCTGAAGATAAGCGGCCAGTCCTTGAGTGACATTCTCGTCGCCTGCGACAATCGGCGCTTGGGCCAGACCGTGACGACGTAAGAACCGCGCGGCATCGCGACTTGCTGAAAACGGGCGAGTCTGCTCTACACTATAAGCATAGAGCCCCGCTGCCAGGTGGATGACCAACAGGACCATCAGGAAAGTTCGACGCCAGCTTGGGATCCTCTCACAAATGCTTCCCCAAAGCCCCGAATACGTCCGGCACTCAAAGGTACCAGCCGATAGCCAGAAGGCGGCGATTAATCCGATGAAAAAGATCCCCGCGCACCTCAATGGTCCGCCGTTCAAGATAAACTGGAACATCAACAGACCGATGGTGATCAGGCCGTAGAGGAAAACCCCCTTGGGACGATCCAACAAAAGTCCAGCAGCAACGATTCCCAAAGCCACCGAAAGAAGGCAGAGGACAAGAACGGGCGGGGCAATGCCGTCTTCCAGAAAGTTGCTACCCCACTCAAATCGTGGCCAATACGGGAAATCGAAAGGGAGAGGCACATACCCTCGCCAGATCGTTATCACCGACTGCGCTAAATAGAAGCTTGTAAGCCGATGTTGGTAGCTTGACGCAGGGACCAATAGGCACTTCCAAAGCCCGAGCGCGAAACCGAGAATGGTGAGAGACACAGCCGATGCGAACTTCCAGCGTGGTTGCGGTGTTCGGTTCCCGGAGGGACCGCAAAAAACAACCTCACAAATCAAGAATGCAAAAAACGCCAAGGCCAATACAAAACCGAACATATGAGTATTGGTAAGACAGAATAAGACGACGGCAATCGGGATGTAACGACGCGGGCGATTCTGGAGAAGCGTGCAAAAGAGGAACACAAGAAGCATAACCAGCACGTAGTCTCTGGAGATCAGGCAGTACTCATACAAGGGGAAGTACCCGAAAACGAACAACGCTTTCTCGACTCGACGGAAGGGAGAGAAACGCAGAAACACCCAAATCGCTGTCACCGAAAGACCCAGGTGTAATAATTGCATCGCGATCGGATTGGCTGTGAAGCGTGAAAGGCAGTACAAAAGCAGATGCCACATCGGTAGATGTGTTTCCAGTCGAAGATTGCCAAACAGCTCCGGCAGGGATCGACTGTCGACGGCGACCAGCCACGCCTGAAGTTCGTCGCGCCACATCGCATGATGCAGGATCCCCCATGTGGCCAGCAGCGCAAAAGAAATGAGTAACCCACCATGGAAAACGGCATCTGGTCCAAGGAGACCAGACAATACGCGATTGAGGATGTGCATCATTCTTGCCATCCACCGCTGCATTACCGGGGAAGCAGGCGCGACACCATCCAGCGGTTCACTTCCGCTATCAGCATTCCAACGCAACTTCAGTCTGCCAATGACGACGCTCATCAAACGATGAGGTGTAGCAGGGCGCGTGAAACCGGTCAAGGAGCGAGCGGAAAGAATGGGCTGATGACAGCCCAGGCTACACCGGCGGGGAACGCCGTTGGTCGGCGTTTTGTAGTGAACTTTTGCGACCGAATTTGCAGGACTGAAGAATTGAGCCCGTTTGGCGGGGAGAATTCAGAAGACAGGAGACAGCCCCGAAAAGGATTCGGGGCGGGGAGACAGGAGGGGCGGGATTCGAGTTCACCACGAAGGCACGAAGGGGGCAGGGGAGCGTCAGAGCGTGAGAGCGTAGAAGCGTCAGAGCGTGGGAGCGTCAGGGCGGCGGAGTTTCGCCACAAAAGGCGCAAGCAAGGGACGCAAGGGACACAAGGGACGTAAAGGGGACGATCCTCCTTCGCTAAAGGTTGCCGCAAACGACAGCGGCGTTTGCGCCGACGGCAAACATTCGGCGCGTCTCCTCCGACAATTCACGGAATTGTCGTCGTCGGCTCCCAAAGCCTCACAATAGGAAGAACTTCCGCTCCTGAAAGAAAAGCTTCCAAACCTTCCAAACCTTCCAAAGTACGATAACGGGTTTTTTGGGAATGTGAGAGGATAGGGGTATGAGAAGAGTATAGAAATAGTAGCTCACCACATAACATAACCTACCGATCCTACCCCCGGAGGCCCCCCATGCCGAAGTCCCGCAGCAAAATCTCCGCTCTGCCGTCAGCAGTTCGCACGGCGATCAATCTTAAGATTCAGGAAGGCTGGCATCTGACGACCATTGCCGACTGGCTGATGGCCGAAACCGCGCCTGTCGACATTCCCGATCTCCAACTGAAGGCGGGCGAAGCCTACGCGTTGGTCTGGAGCCGCGAGTCGACGCAGTCCATCAGCCCGCACCGGCTGTGCGAACGCGGTCTGTCGCACTGGCACATGAACTCGTACCCGCGCTGGGAGCGCGAACAAGCCGAACGCGAAGAGTTTCTCGGGTTGGTCGAACGCGCCGAACAACTCGGCGCGGCGGTGGGCGGGCCTGACCAGACCGATCCCAACGAAGGCACCAATCGGCTGATTCGGTCGGTGTTGTTCGAGGCGATCACCAAAGTGCGCAAGAACGAGAACAATACGGCCGACCTTGCGCGCATCGCCCATGCGTGGGCCCGGATGAATACCGTGACCACGGAGAATGAAAACCTGAAGCTGCGCAAACAAGAAGCTGTCGACACCGGATTGGACGCGCTGCGCAGTGAACTCCAACAAAATCCCAAGGCGATTGCGGCCTTCAACAATTTGTACGACATCGTGAAAGGGAAGGAGAGCGAAAAGTAGACAGGAGTCAGAAGACAGGAGACAGAAGGGGAGCGGAAGGGAATCAACTTTCAACATCCAACTCTCAACGCACAACGTTCAAGGGAACGGACGGGAGAGAATCGAATTCACCACCAAGACACGAAGACACGAAGGTGGCGTGACGAAGGAGAATCGGACTGAGCCGGTCGCGAAAACGCGATCCGGAAAGCAGAGAGACGTCCCTACCAACGACACAGCGACAACCGGGCCGCCACGTGAAACGTGGCAGGGTTGTTCCGCTGAAGGCGGGCAAGCGTACAAGTATTGAGGACGCAGGCGTAAAGCCTGCGGCTACCGCGGAAAACGGGTCGGACGTGTAGGACGGCCATCGTCAGTAGTAGAATGTGAAGGTGGCCTCGCGCGGTTCCTTTCCAGCCAGCGCACGCAGATTGTCAGGCAATGGATCGAAGGGCGCAGATTCAATAATGGCTTTCTCGCAAAGCAACGCCATAAGCCGCCCGCCGGAGTTGTTCGTGATCTCCATGACCGCGTTTCCAGCCGGGTCCTTCTTCAGGGTCCCATCCTGCGTGAGATAAAAGTGCAGGGTGACTGTTCCCGCCCGGTCAGACATGCCGAAGTGGACGATCAAATCGTCCCAACGGCTTTGCACGGTCTTGAATATCTTATTGTCGTATGCGGCAAACGGGCTTTCGTCGACGTTGAACGCCGCAGCGCCCGTGCGTGAGACACCCATGGCGCTGAGGTGGGCCTTGCGGGCGATGATCTCGCGGCCCGGTGCGCCCGGGACGCTGGCAACCGGGCGCGGCGCCAACTGATGCTCTGCTGCTTTCTTTGGGTCGTAGTTGAGTTGTTTCTGCAGTTCCGCTGGCAGCTTATCCAAGGGAACGGTCACAGCCCCTGTTTGGTGGATTATGGACACCGTTGTTGGGGTGACAGTCTTGAGGGTTACGTTGGAGTACGTGACGCCATCGACCGCGAGAATCAGATTCGATTGATCAGCCCGGACGGGAAGGGCAAGAAGCCAGCAGAGCATCATTTCGAGAAGCGCTGTCTTCATAAGAAATCCCCTTTGAGGCTCGACGGGGCGAATTGTAGCAGAAGAGGCACGGTCACGACAAGGCGGTTGGGTCAAGGTCGGAAGACGAGTTGGAGGATTCTGGATAGCGCTATCCAGAAGAGCCGGACCGGCTGGGACGGAGAGAGAAGTGCCAAGTGTCAAGAGTTGAGCCCGGAGACGTCAGTGTGTGGGCCGGGCGATGCCCGGCCAACCGGGCACTTGATAGAACTCCTTAAGGTCCAACTCAGGGACTTTGCCGAGCAACTCGCGGAGTAGGTAGCGATGTTCCGATCCGGCCAAAACGACCAGACGGTTCCCCGCGAAGGTGCGGGCGATGTCCTGGATATTGCGAGCCATGATTCGATTGCGTTCCTGCCAGTAGTCGTCCATGAAGAGATACTCGTCCGCCACTTCGCGTTCGCCCGATTCGGCGAGGAGCTTCGGAAGAATGCCATAAAGCATCCCGTGTTTGGTGGCGATGGCCATATCATACTCCGGTGAGTTGATAATTTCGGGACGGCCGCTGAGATTGAGACGGGATTGACTCGACCACGCGTCCTGTGCAAGACGGGCCGCACGAGCTGGGATCGAGTTGGAGTTTTTCTTTTTTTGAGCTTCCATCCAGTCCTTGAGGTGGGCAGTGGCGGCCTGCTCGCGCGGGAAATAGCGGGTGTTCCGGTAAAATTCGTTGCGGCCTTCGCGGTCGTAGGAGAAGATTTTCACGTCCAGGGCATCGGCCGCCTGGTTTGCGACCATGAGTTCATTGGACGACAGAGAGTTGACGACGCGACCGTTCTGAATCGTAGGCCATCCGTTGATTTCCGGGGGCAGTTCAACCAAGATCGCCGACGGCTTGAGGGTGAGGATGAGGTTTCGAAGAGTGTCGAACGAGTAATTCTTGTTCGTCCGGTGAGCGTCATGGAGGGTACCGATTATCACCACCTGAGTGGGCGCGGGCGGTATCGCGGTCACATTGGTCTGTGGCCGAGCGGTGAGGGAACCAATCGCCAAAAGGGCAGACGCGGCAAAGATTGTCTTCGCGAGGCGCATGTTAGTCACTCCTGAAAGACGCGTTGATGACGTGCGAGAATGGGCCGCACTCACGGCGGCAGGGTAAGACTGGGGTGTTGGGTGTGTCAATCTGGATTGCGGCGGGGAGGGGATTCCGGCGAGTCGGACAGGTTGGACGAGTCTGACTTTTCGGACGGGGCGGACGGAGAGGAGTGGGCGGGAAGCGTGTGGGTTCGGAGCGGCCTGCGAAGAGCGGCGGTAGGAGGGGTGGTCAGCGGATTCTGTAGGTGGCGTGGCGTTCGCGGACCCGACTTCGCCCTTCGGGCTTCGACGGGCAGGCGTGAAAGCCGATAGTGCGGTTGGGGGGATGGGCGGGCGCGGTGTGAGGAGTCGGCGCGCTCGAAAATAGGACAGATGGGACCGATGGGACGTATAGGACGAGTAGGACGGGGAATAATGGGCTCGGAGAGCGCACGCTACACCCGCCGTCGCCACGGCTATGGCGGGCGGGCCGGCGGAGGCTACGCCGACTCAGCTTGCGGGTGGGGAGGGGTGCTGTTAGGATGCCAGCGCGAGTGATGAATGGATTTCAATATCGACGGGGTGAACTGTTTTGCGAAGGCGTCGCGTTGCGGCGGCTGGCGAAAGAGTTTGGGACGCCGTTGTATGTGTACAGTCAGGGGCATGTGGTGGGGCAATATGAGAGTCTCGATCGCGCGTTGGCGGGGTTGGATCATTTGATTTGTTGTTCGGTGAAAGCGAACGGGAACTTGGGGTTGGTGCGGGCGATGGCGAATGCGGGGGCGGGGTTCGATGTCGTGAGCGGGGGTGAATTGTATCGGGTGGTGCGGGCGGGGGTGATCCGCGGCGGTGCGTGTTCGCGGGGGTGGGGAAGACGCGGGAGGAGATCGAGTACGCGTTGAAGCTGGGGATTTATTCATTCAATGTGGAGAGCGAGCCGGAGTTGCGGCGGATCGGGCAGGTGGCGCGGGGGATGGGGCGGCGGGCGCCGATTGCGATTCGGGTGAATCCGGGTGTGGATCCGGATACGCATCATTATATTTCGACGGGCAGACACGGGAGCAAGTTCGGGATTTCGATCCGGCATGCGCTGGAGGTGTATCGGGAGGCGGCGGGGTTGGAGGGGGTCGAGATTCGCGGGGTGCAGATGCATATCGGGTCGCAGATCACGAAGATGGGGCCGTTTGTGCTGGCGATCCGGAAGATGACGCCGTTGGTGGAACGGGTGCGGGAGCTGGCGCCGGGGTCGCTGGAGTTTTTCGACGTGGGCGGCGGGTTGGGGATTCGGTACCGGAACGAGCGACCGCCGACCGCGGCGGAGTTTGCGCGGGCGGTGGTGCCGCGGTTGCGGGGGCTGGGGCTGAGGATTTTGTTTGAGCCCGGGCGATTTATTGTCGGGAATGGGGGCGTGTTGTTGACGCGGGTGGCGCACGTGAAGCTGACGCCGGTGAAACGGTTTGTGATTGTGGATGCGGCGATGAATGATTTGATACGGCCGGCGTTGTACGGGAGTTATCATGAGATCGCGCCGGTGGTGCGGAGGGGGAATGGACGGAGGGTCACGGCGGATGTGGTGGGGCCGGTGTGCGAGTCGGGTGATTTTTTTGCGGAGGGGCGAAGGATGGCGGCGGTGGAGGAGGGGGAGTTGTTGGCGGTGATGAGCGCGGGGGCGTACGGGATGGCGATGGCGTCGAATTATAATGCGCGGCCGAGGCCGGCGGAGGTGTTGGTGAACGGCGGGCGGTATGAAGTGGTGCGGCGGCGGGAGACGGTGAAAGATCTGGTGGCGGGGGAGACGGTGCCGCCGTGGCTGATGTGAGGCGGGTTACTCGAGGAGTTCCTTGAGGCAGGCGATGAGATGCTGGATGGGGAAGGGTTTGACGAGATACTTTGAGTCAGTCTGAGTCAGGAAGAGGTTGATCTTCGGCTCCGCCGCGAAGCCGGTGATGAAGATGAAACGGTCGGCGAGGATGGGGCGCAGTTCGCGCGCTTGGACGTAGAACTCGTCGCCGCGCAGCTTGGGCATCATCACGTCGCAAACGACCGCGTCGTACTCGTTGGCTTTCACTTTCAGGAGCGCTTCCTCACCATCGTTGGCGACGTCGACGAGGAAGTTTTCGTCGGCGAGAATCCATTGCAGGGCCGAGGCCAACTGCTTGTCGTCGTCGACGAGCAGCAGGGCCTTGAATTCGATGGCGTCGGAGGGTCGTACGGCCAAGTCGGGTTGTTGCTTGAAATCCATAGGTTGGCACGTGAAAGAGCAACTGAAATGCCAACCACGCATCTGAACCTTGCAGAACTGGTTCAAGTGGAGCATATAAGGGGTTATGCAGCTTAAATTTGTCAAAATGAGCGGGGCGGGGAACGATTTTGTCGTGGCTGACAATCGCGACGGCCAATTTCGACCAGAACCCGCAATCGTGACGCGCATTTGCGACCGCCGCTTTGGGGTGGGTGCGGACGGGCTATTATTGGTCGAACCGTCAAAGGCGGCCGATTTCTTCATGCGCTACTACAACGCTGACGGTAGCGAGGCGGAAATGTGCGGCAACGGCGCACGATGTATCGCGCGTTTCTACAGCGAGCGGTGTGACCCGGCAAAGCGTGAACTCCGATTTGAGACCCGCGCGGGACTCATCCAAGCCACGGTCAACGGTAAACACGTGTGTGTGAAAATGAGCGAACCGCATGATCTGCGGCTTCGACAAACCATTCAGCTCAAAGGCGGATCGCGCGAGTATCATTTCATCAACACCGGCGTCCCGCACGCCGTATTCTTCACCGACAATGCCGACCGGGAGATGGTCCAGGTCGCCGGCGCCGAGGTGCGCCACCATGAAGACTTCGCTCCGCGCGGGACGAACGTCGACTGGGTGCAGTTAGCCGGGGGCAGCGGAATTCGAGTGCGCACCTACGAACGCGGCGTGGAAGCCGAGACGCTCGCTTGCGGCACGGGCGTGGTCGCCTCAGGCATCATTGCGCATCTGGTGCAGGGCGTGCCGCTGCCGATCAACGTGACGGTACAAAGCGGGCGCGTTTTGGAAGTCAATTTCTCACGCGACGGAGATCGGTGGCGCGAGGTAATGCTCGCGGGGCCAGCCGAATACGTGTTTGAAGGAACGCTGCTTGAACGCGATTGATTTCGCTTCAACTCCGGCGTTGACAAGAACAGGACGTTTTCTATACTGCGCAGTGAAGTCTTTGGAAGTGCAACCCCCGTTCCGAAGCTCTCGGGAGGGCGTATTGCCATACCGGACTTAACGAAGAAAGGTGAATTGAGGAGAAGCATATGGCATCTGGCAAAGTGAAGTGGTTCGATACGAAAAAGGGTTTTGGGTTCATTCAACAAGAAGGTGGTGCGGATGTGTTCGTGCATTACTCGAGCATCTCCGGCAACGGCTTCAAGAACTTGGAGGAAGGACAAACCGTGGAGTTTGAATTGATCGATTCCCCCAAGGGTCCGAAGGCGTCCAACGTCGTCGCGAAATAAGCAAAATTCCCGTAACCATGGACCCCTGGCAACGCACGTTGCCGGGGGTTCTTCTTTTCTCCAGGCGCGGGCCGGCACCGGCTACGTCTCGCCGGGCTTGGGGAAATCGGGCGCGACCTCACCCTTCTTCAAGCGACGAAACGCGTCTGGTTGCTCACGTTTCGTCACTCGGTATTCTCGAACGCCGGGGGAATCGCAGCCGAGCAGGAGGGCGTGAGCCTTGTAGACCCGGGGCCGCCCGATGACGCGCACCGCATTCACCCGAGGCTCCTGCGGACGCTTGTCCAGTACAACAAAGCTCAGGGGCAGACTGCGAAGATCCACGCCGGCAAGCCTGGCGAACCGCGCCCAATTGCCGTCCATGAACACCTCTGGCGGGGACGGCGCGAAATGGTGACACCAGTGCCGTTCGTTTTCTGGCGTCAGCATCCCACAGGCGGCCTGATGCGTGCAGGGCGAGACGACCTGAAAAGGGCCCCGCAAGCGTTCGCGCAGGGCAATCAGCCTGCGGCTTGTCTCATACGTGCCCGGTTCGACCCAGATCACCGCCGTTGCGTGCGCCGCCAAGGCAACGAGCGCATCAACTTGATCAGCTGACAACTCCGTCAACACATGGCTGAGCAACAGGGTGCCAAATGCGCGGTCGGGCGGCTTATCCAGCCACACGTCAAGGGAAGCAATCACGTCACGCGCAGTGCGCGCGGCATAGCGCATAGCCAACAGCGATCGATCCCAGAATACGAATCGCGATGCCGAATCGAATGCGAAATGTTCCAGAAAGGCGCGAGTCGCGACCCCGCTTCCGCATCCCCAGTCCACAACTTCCCCGCGCGGCGGCAACCAGCCGCGACCCTTGAGTTCCTTCAGGACGTAGTCCCACTTCCAGCGGATGCGTTGGCCGAACGTCTGATCGTAACTCTCAAGGTCGCGTTCGCTACGCCAGTAATCCTGCACCCCGGCGGTGTCGTCGAGAAATGCGCCGCGCAATCGCTCCAGCGCTTTCCAGTCAATTCTCTCCCAGTCCATGCGTGAGCAGCGAATCCAATGCGTGGTGCTTGATTCCGAAAAAACCCTTGAACTGTTCGACTCGGTCGCGGGCGGCGGGTGATGTGAATGGCTTGCCATCGCGCACCGCCGCGATCATCAGGTTCTTCGGTGTATGTTCGGTCGATACGAATTCAATCATTTTCGTACGATAGCCCGCCCATTCCAGAAACAGGCTGCGCAGGCCGTCCGTTGCCCACTCCGCCATTCGCTCGGCCATGATGCCGTGTGCGAGCACGGGTGCGAACGGAGCCGGGCGACCAAGTTGCGGTCGTAATTCCTGGTGACAGCACGGGGCGACGACGATCAATCGCGCCGCCAGCTCGATGCCGCGGCGAATGGCGTCATCCGTTCCTGTGTTGCAGGCGTGCAAGGCGATGAGCGCATCGACGCTGGGGAGCGCGGTGTTTTCGATGGTGCCGGCCACGAACGTCAATCCGTTCGCACCAATTGCGCGCGTGAGCGCCGTCGTGGAGTTGACCAATTCCTCCCGCACCTCCACGCCGATCACCCGCGCGGGCCGCTTCCACACCCGTGCGAACAAGTGCCACAGTCCAAACGTCAGGTACCCCTTGCCGCAACCCATGTCGGCGATGACCAATTCGCGGTCGACAGATTGATCCAGCCACCCGCAATCCTTCGCCAAATGGGTGAAGATCTCCAGGTAACGGTTGATTTGTGCGTACTTGTCCGCCATCGCAGGACGAGCCCGGCCGTTGGCATTGAGCACGCCCAGCCCTTGCAGCCAATCGCCCGCGGACTCGTCGAGAATCGCCTGTCCCGCCACATCGTGCGCGCGCGAGGGGGTTTCGACAGTAGAAGGCTTGTGGGTGGCGAGCTTCGAGTCGCCAGACTGGTTCACGGACAGTTGCCAGTCGCGCTTCGTGGTGCCGAGCAACACGCTGCGGAAATGAGTTCCAATCTGTCCAGCCAGCCAGCTGCCCGCCTCATTAACCCGCACGTTCTTCGTTGTATCGCGCGTGGGATAACGAAACGTCAGTGACAAATGAGGCCCGGTCTTCAACTCGACGAGTCGCCCGAGTACCTTCTGCGGTGCGTCGTGAGCGTCGGTGGCGCTCGAAAGCACCAGCCGCACAAACGAGCCATCGCGCAGGCTCTCGGTCGCTCGCTGAAGAAACTTGTCGCAGGCATTTACCTTGGCCATGTTGTCCATTCTAGCCGCAAACCCCCGGCGCTGCGACTGTTCCTTACGCGTGGAAAAATTCGAGGCTTGTCGTGGAATCCCTGAGTTTCTTACCATGTTGAGGTGAACATTTCATTGCGCCAGGGCAGGCCCGAGGACGCGAAGGCTTGTGGAACGATTTGCTGCAAGGCGTTCACGACCATTTCGCAGGCGCACAACTTTCCGCCTGACATTCCGTCCCCCGAGGTGGCCGTCGGACTGTTGACGTGGATGCTCTCGCACCCCGGCTTCTACGTCGTCGTGGCGGAATTCGACGGACGGGTCATCGGCAGCAATGTTCTCGACGAGCGCAACGCCATCGCCGGCATCGGACCGATCACCGTCGATCCCGCTGTGCAGAACAAGGCCGTGGGTCGCCGCCTGATGGACGACATGATGGAGCGCGCAGTGCAAAAGAGGTATCCCGGTGTGCGACTGGTCCAGGCCGCGTTTCACAGCCGGTCGCTTTCTCTCTACACCAAGCTTGGGTTTGATGTGCGCGAACCACTCGCTTGCATTCAAGGCACGGCGCTCAACGCCAGACTGCCCGGTTACACGGTTCGCCCTGCCGCCGAGACCGACTTGGATGCCTGCAATCGCATTTGCCGAAACGTCCACGGTCACGACCGTGGTGGCGAACTCCGCGATGCCGTCCAACAGGGCACCGCCACCGTGGTTGAACACGACGGACACATTACCGGCTACGCCACAATCATTGGCTTCTTTGGTCATGCCGTCGGTGAAGCCAATAACGATCTGAAAGCGCTCATCGGCGCGTCGAAAGCATTTGCCGGCCCCGGCTTCCTATTACCAACCCGCAACGCCGATCTGTTCCGCTGGTGTTTGGCCAATGGCCTGCGTGTTACACAACCCATGACCTTGATGAGCGTGGGCCTGTATAACGAACCTGCCGGCGCGTTCCTGCCATCGATTACTTACTGAGCATCGGGACGGCGCGTTTCACCAATTGGATCGCAAAACCCCACGGATCGCGGAGCATGGCGAGGTCGTCGCCGCTGTCGGACTTGCCCATCTCGCCTTCGGCGGTCGCGCCCGCTTTCAACAAACCCGCGCGCGTCCCCGCCACATCGTCCACTTGGAACGCCAGGTGCATCACCAGCGGGTCGAGCTTTCGATAGTCGGGCACCGACGCCTTGAGATTCCGGTACAACTCAAGCATCGTCTGTCCGCTGGCATCGGCGACAAACCGCGTGTGATTCGGCGGGCCAAAACTCCGCACGGTTTTCATGCCGAGGTGTTGCTCGTACCATTGGGTCATCGCGACGGGGTCAGGCACGTTGAACGCCATATGTTCGATTCTCATAGCTAGCGTCATTCATATCCGATGACTGGCCCGGTGGAAAACATATTTGGTTGCAGGATACTGGTACAGTTTGGATTTGAGAATAGCGCAGCTTGGATTCTTAAAATAGGCTTCCAAACGTTGCCGCAGACGACAGCGGCGTCTCAGCGGCTAGTGCCGCTTTCGGCTCCCAAACGTTGCGGCAACGACAAAACATTGCCGCGGTAGCGCGAAGTACGGTAACGGCAACCGGATAGGATTACGAAAGAAAAGCTTCCAAACCTTCCAAACCTTCCAAAGTACGCTAACGATACTTTTCGGAATGTGAGAGAATTGGGGCATGAGAGAAAGCTGTAATAGGTCGATGAGGGGGGAAGCGATAAGATAAAGGTTGGCAGAGAATTCTCCTACTAAGGCGCTTTTTGCGAAACGAAGCCAAGTGAGAAATGCGTATCCAACGCGCCATGAATATATTACGCAAAATGCAAGGTGGGTTAGTTCGAAGAAAACGAACCCAAAAACGAGGTGTAAGACGCGTCGGAAGGGTGGTTTTATGCAGAAACGAAGCCATCTTGGGGGTGCACCCGCCTTCGCCGTGGCTTCTACGGACAAGTCGGCGGGACAAGGCGGCAACTGGGGTCGAAATGGCGGTTTCGAAGTCGTGGCCGGGGTACTGTTCGGTTGCCGCCCGCCGCTTTGCAGGGTGCAGTTCGGAAGATCGAGCCGCAAAGGACGTCGTGAAACCGTACCAGTACCGCGGGGCGAATGCGATTGCCGGTGGTGGCGGGATGCGATATGTAACACGGCATTCATCATGCGAGGAACGGCCCATGTTCTCTAAGGTCGCTGCTATCATTCATTCAACGGTTTACCGCGCGCCTCTTGTTCTTGCTGTCGCGTTCTGGGCCTCTTCCGCCCGTGCTGCTGACGATCACGGTCTGCTCTTTTATGTTTCGGGTGAAAAGGGCACGACCGCTGACTTCTCCGCCGGCGGCACACCTGAGCCCAACCTCGATTTCGAAGTGACCCGCATCCCCGACGGTGCCAAGGGCGCAGCGCTCCAGTGCGGCGACCTCCAGCGGCTTTCATGGTGGGCGCCGGGCAACATCTACGCCCAGCGCGGCACACTGTCGTTTTTCTGGCGCTCGCGCTATCCCGTCGGCCCGACGGAGTTCCCCGTGTTTCGCGTGGGGTATGCCGACCATTCGAGCTGGGACATGGTATTTCTGCGCATGGACTACAATGGCCACGGCTTCGACGCGTTTGTGACCGACGCCAGCCTCTCGCGTACGCGCGTCTCCGTCACAGTGCAGCCGTTTCCCAAACCGGACGAGTGGACGCATCTCGCCCTGGCGTGGGACGAGACACGCGGCATCCGGTTTTACGTGAACGGCAAGCTCGCGGCGGTGAACGAGACCCGGGCCGTCTACAACGCCGCCCTCGACCAGTTTGGCCCGCACTCCCGCATCATCAGCCCGTACAACGTCCAGAGCGATTACAACTTCGTGCGCGGCGGCGATGTCGATGAAATCCGCATTTACGACCGCATGCTCGATGACGCGGCGATTGCCGCGCTCTCGAAAGGTGACGCGCCGACAGACCTTGGGTCGCTGCCAGCCCGCGACCTCGGCGACCCCCGCTGGCGTGACGAATGGTGGCTGCGCTACGGTTGGAACCGGGCCGGCGATCCGCCGCCGTATCTCGCCGATGCCGCGACCACCGTCCGCAAAGTCGAGATTCACGACGCTTACGATCTCAAACGCTGGTGGTGGAAGGCCTGTGACGGCATCCGCGAAACCACCTGGCCCGGGGTTTACAACCGCTCGCGTCTGCCCGGCCGCAACGATTATTTTCAGCTGCCCGACTGGGATTGCTATTCGCTCTCTGGCAAGTCCATCACGTTCATGCTGCCCGACGAGCCGTGGAACCACCTCGAAATTTCCGGTGCGGCATGGGGCCGGATGAGCCTGCTCTCCGGCGCGAGCGAGTCGTTGCTGTTCGAGCGCCTCGCCGGGCAGGAAAAGACCTATCACCGGCTGGCGGCGCCGCTCGTTGGCCAGGAGATTCGCTTCGATAATGTCGAGCAGGAGCAGCCCATCGGCGAACTGGCCGCCTACTACGTCAGCGCGGGCCGCGACCCCGCCGGCATCACCAATCTTGCCTACCGTCTTGCATCGGTTGCGCCCACGAACGCGGGTCTCGCCGACCTCGTGCGGTTCATCAACGGCCGCCATGCGTCCGATGAGCGTGCCACATTGGTCGCGCTTCCCATGACGTCCGGTGCGGTGACAGCCAGCGCACCGCAGGGCAAGGCCGCCATGCTGCCATTGGTACACGTGATTGTTCCGTGCACACCCGGTGACCCCGGTTACAACCTCGACAAGATCGACGGCGGCCTCGACGGCATCGCCATTGACTTGCCCGCACTCAAGGTCAAGCCCACACACGGCGACCTCTTTCCCCTCAATATTCAGGTCAAGGATCCGTTGTGGCCGCTGCGCGACATGCTCGATTTCACGTTCAGCGTGAAACCCGGCGAGGCGCGCACGCTTTGGCTCGACCTGCGCGACCGCATCCTGCCGCCCGGCAAGAGCCTGTACCTCACGGTTGCCGGCGCGGGCGCCGATTTCGGCGCCGCGTCGCTCAATGGCGCGACGTTGCGTCTGGTGTTCAAGTCCCGCAAGGCCGCGCGCGCCGAGCACGAGATCGATCGCTTCACGCAGGTTCGCGACTGTTACGCGATGCTCGTCGAGGAACATCCGCACTCCGCAAAATTCAATCTCTGGAACCGGTTCGAAACCGACCTCAACGACCTGCTGCGCGTCAACCCGGACCACTCCCCCGGCCGCAATTACGCCGCCGTGGAGCTGGGCGGGCCGCGCCCGCCGTTCCGACAGCACGACCCGCCGCTCCATACGCCCCTGTGGGCCTTTCGCCAGGTCGAGCTGCTCGGTCGCGTGAAACAGTTCGTGCTGTGGTATATCGACCATCGCCAGATCGAGAACGGCGAGTTCGGCGGCGGCATCTCGGATGACGTCGATCTCCTGAACATGTGGCCGGGGGTTGCGCTCATGGGTTGCGAGCCGGAGAAGATCAAGGAATCTTTGCATGCGCTGCTCGAGGCGGCGTTCAACAACGGCATGTTCACGGACGGCCTCCCCACCATTCAAGCCGACGAATTGCACAGCAACGAGGAGGGGATCGGTTGCCTCAATGCAAACCTCATCCTCGAATACGGCAGTCCGCGCCAGCTTGAGCGCGCCATGGTCACCCAGCGCGGCGTGACCGGCCTGACCGGCGTCAACGCCGCCGGCCACCGCCACATCCGCACCTCGTACTTCAATGGCAGGAAGATGGCGACGGAGGACCCGTGGGGCTGCGCGAAGTCCTATTCCTACCTCATGCTCGGGCCCGGTCAGTTGCTCGTGGACTACAACGGCAACCCGACCGCGAAACAAGTCCTCGTGGAACTGGCGGACGGTCTTCTCGCGCACCGCCATCAGGACGCGGATGGCCGGTATACATTGCCCACTGCAATTCGTTTCAGGGACGACAAGGACGAGACGGCGACCCGCAGGAATTTCCCGTGGCCGTTGTTCTGGTCTGCGTGGAAGTGGACCGGCGACCGCAAATACCTCGACCCGATCTTTGACGGTGGCACCGCGTCGCTCATGGCGGTCAACGCCAACGCACTCGATGTCCTCGGCGTGCGGAAGGACTGGGGCCCGCGCATCCTTTCCGGCGAACGCGGTCAGCCAACGGAGACCCGCGCCAGCGACGGTCGCGGCAGCGCGCGCACCAACGCTTATCGCAATTCGAACGTGGCCCATTTCCAATGGCAACTGACCGGCGACAAGCATTACCTCGAAACACTTTACGAGAGCCAGATCGAGGAATGCGCCCTCCTTGACTACATCAACACCGAGGGCAGCCTGTGGATCGATCGCGTCGGCGTGCCCTACACCGAATTGCAGCGGGCGCGCCTGGGCGGCATCGCTCTGGTGCGAAACAACGAGTTTCCCGGCCACGCCGTCAGTTGGAAGTTCGCCCCGCCGGCCTACGACCAGAGCGTCGCGATCCTCGTGCCCAACGCCACGTCCACAAGTTTCAAGGTCATCGCCTACAACCTCGAGCCCACGCCCGTTCGCGCCACCATGACGGGGTGGAACATCGACCCCGGCGTTTGGGAGATCACCCAGGGAATCGACACGAACGGCGACGACAACGCGGACCTCGACCTCACGAACTCCACGGCGATTTTCGAGCGCACGCGCGCCATCGAATTCATTTTCGCGCCGCGAACGACCACGGTGCTGACGCTCAAGCTCAAGACGCCCGGTACACCCTATTGGCTGCGTCCCGACCTCGGTATGGATCGCGACGACGTGCAAGTCCACGGACGCGAAGTGCGCGTTCGTGTCCACAATCTCGGTTCCGTGCCGTCGCCCGCGACCACGGTGGCGTTCCGCAACCGTGCCGGTGAAATCATCGCCAGGGAAAAACTTCCCTCGCTGCCGGCGCCGCTCGATTTGTATCCGCAGACAGCCGAGGTGGCGTTGACGTTGCCCGACGGTGCCACCGCCGCCGGCGGCACGGTCGAGATCGACCCGGATCGCCAAATGGAAGAAATCACGCGCCTGAATAACATCGTGAAGTTGTAAGGGCCATGGGGAGGCATCTTACTCCGACAATCGTTGCATTGCCGCCGGCTGAATCGCCGTGGGATGAAACCGCACTTCCTGGATGCACCCACGGAACCAAAAGGCCCGGGTCAACCGCACACCGAGCGAGATCTGCCCGCTGGTCATCGGCGTGAAAACGACTTCGCCTTCCAGTTCCTTCACGGCGTTGACGTAGTGCGCCATCATCCTGCCGTCGTACGTCAGCGCCACCCACGCCCACCGTCCCGCCGGGTGCAGCTTCTTGGAGTCGAGAAGCGGGCAATTGGCCCTGCCGATGTCGGTGTGCAGATACGTGTCCAGGCTCCACGACTTGCCGCCGCGTGTGCGTGTTTCCATCAGGATCCGGCTGCCGGTTTCATCTTCAATATGCAGGAAGCGTTGCGCGGGTGCGCCATTGACTTCGGGCATCAACAACACTTCAATCGTGAATGTTGTCCGACCCGCCAGCGGATTGACCGAAAGAACGATACCATCGTTCCAGCCCCCGAATCGCAGCGCCCGCCCGCCCGGCGCCTCGTCCGTGACCTGCGGCGCGCCGAGCACTTCGGGTTTGTGCCCGCCGATTGACGCGACGCTAGCCAGTTCCCACACGACCGGTGCGGACGCGTGCGTGGCGACACTTTCTCCCGCTCGCACTCCGGTTCCGACGACGACGAGGGCTGGCATTGCGAACAACAGACGGAACCTGCGCATAGGTGTGAGTTTCATGGCTGAAAACAATTCGTACCCGATGACACCCGGTCAAATAATGACTTGTTCCTTGCCATTGCGCGACAGGCAACGCAGATCGGGCACGTGCTCGCGCAGAACCAGCGACCGCTTTCGCTTGGCGAACACGAAGTGTTCCACGCGCATGTTGCAGAACAGGACGTGCGGGTAGATCGTGTCGTAGAGGTCGCAGACGAAATAGATGCGGGGCGACAGGCGTTCGTGCAACAGGGTGAACAGCGCGGCGAAAATTCCCACGGCCACCTGGGAGCATGTGGCGCTCGTGCCCACCACGCTGCGGTTGGCCATCGTGTGCAGGTAATAGACCCGGCGACGCGGATACTCCAAATACACCCCGACGGTGTCGGTGCCCTTCAGCGGGATCGACGTGTTGTCGCCGATTTCCAAATCCGCGATGGACACGTCGCCCCGGTTGCGCCAGCGGCGCGTGATGTACGCCATGGTTTTCGGATGCAGCGCGTAGATGAATTTCGAGGACGTGCCCAACGCCCGGCCGATGGTGAGGTTTTCCTCGTGCAGCACCAGGAACCCGCGCGGGTACGAGGGCAGGGGCATCACGGGTTTCATGATTGGCTCGAGGTCCACGCGGTGGTGCAACGCATTCGTGGGTTTCAGCAACGGCACGCCGTCCACCACCGCGCCCGTGCGCTCCCACACGGCTTCCGTCAGGAATTCCTTGCGCGACCACGTGACCACGGGACGCCAGCGGTCCGCCGCCATCGACGTGTCGTACTCGAAATGCACGATCTCGCGCGGCACGCCGAAACGACGGAACCCGTGTTGCACCCACGCATTGACCACGCCGGGGTTCATGCCGGAACACAGTATGTGCGGGGCTTTGCATCGTCGCCGGTGTGACGGGTCGAGCGCGTCGGCCAAGGCGACCACGTCGCGTTTGGTGTCGTTCAGCGAGGTGCAGATGTAGGACACGCCCGCGGCATCCGACGCCTTGAGGACCGGCAGCGTATCGGCGTCGGTCAAATCGACGACGATGTCGATCTGATACCGGCGCAACAATTCCCGGTAGTACGCGGCGTCCAGCGGAAATCGAAGGCGGTGACGAATGAAGCGGTAATCGAGCCGGCGATGTTCGAGATTGGGGTCGCGACGGACACGATCCGTCTTATCGAGCAAAACCAGCGTCCCAAAATGGGTGCGTCGTCCGCCCAACCGTCGCAAGAACGCCCGCGCCACATTGCCGGAGGCCCCGAGTATCAACAGATTCGGCGCGCGCGGTCCGCTCCTGATGCTCGCGCTTTTCCTAACCACGCGCCTTCCTCATATCGGATTCCCCGAAACTTGGCAAGTCCTCACACGCCTGGGTACTGGTACAGTTTGGTTGCCACGGTTTGCCACCGTCCGTTTTGTAGGGCGCGATGCCTGTCGTGTAGGTATCGCGCCGCGTCGTTGGTGTTCGGTTGTCGCATTCGGACGAAGCCATCCATCACCGTACGGGGCAATTGGGGTTCGTTTTTGGCTTCGTTTGTGCCTAAAACCACCCTTCCGGGGCTCGTTTTCCGGCGCTTTAGACCCACTTTTTGCCTCATTTTTGTAAAACGAACCCAACTCGTGTTTTGCCTAACATATTCATGTCCTGATTGTTGCGCTTTTTTCAGTTGGGTTCGTTTGGCAAAAACACTCTTCTATATAAAGCCAAGCCGCGGGGAGCGGCGCGACGCAACGCTGCAGGCGTCCCATCAGGGCGAGCCGAGCGGGCGCGAGCGAGTGCAAAGCCCCCTGCCAACGCCTCTTCAGGTAGAGCGCGACCGGCCTTCCGTTCGCCGCCTTCCTCCCAACTCCTTTTTCAAAGAACCATCGCCATTGTATCACCCCCGGCCCGCCCCGTCCAGCAATAATATCAATTTGCGATAGCGGAGTCTGACGACACGCCGCACGCCGTACTCCCGCGGCAATTGCCACCATTGTCCGCGCTCACTTGCCTTCGCGGTAATGGGCTTGCGATTGGGGTTCGCTTTTGGGAGCATCCAGTGCGCTGAGGCGAATGGATTATCACCTGAATCAACAGGGCCAGACGATAGGCGTGTTCCCGTTGGAGGAATTGCGCCGTCGCCGACAAGCAGGCGAGTTGACCGGTGCAGAGTTTGTCTGGTGCGAGGGCATGGCTACGTGGGAATCGCTGGATACCGTGCTGCAGCGAGAGCCACCGCCGATTGTCCCGGCGCCGCCTCTGCTTCGAAAGCCCGCATCAAAAGCAGTTCCCATCCTCACGATCGTGGCCATCGTTCTGGCGGCGTGCGTGGCGCTCTTTGGAATCCTGGCAGTGAAGTTTATCCGGCGTATTCGACCCATCTTGAAACAAGCGGTCAATGGATCGGAATGGTCGGGGAGAGACTCGGCCCTCACACTGGCCAGCCAGCCGGTGCATTGGACGACCAATACGTTGACCGTGGCCAAGATGATGGAGAAGGGAAAAGCCTTTCGCATTCGCCAGTATTTGGACAGTTACCAGGAGCACAGCGCACACAATCCCGCATACGACGCAGATGCTTTGCAACTGATCCGCACGTGGATTGACTTCAACTTCAGCGTAAAAGTTAGAACGAATAACGCCGCCATCGTCCAGATGTGCGACAAGCTGGCAACCAATCCCGCCTGCGATGATCCGCTGGTGTTGACGGTGACCGGTGCCAACATCAACGAGTTACATGAGGCATCGCGGCGATTCACCCTCGCGCTGAAGTATTACGAGCATTCCCGCTATCAGGCGTATCCCCGGCTGTATGCGACAGTGATGTTGGCCGGGGAATTGACTGATATGCATGGCAACGCCCATCGTGTGCGGGATCTGGATGATGCAGCGAGAGGACTGCTGAAGGAAGCTCTCCGCGACGGCAGCATTCGTCCCGAGGAACAGGCGGAGATCGCCGAAATCCTGCTTTCGGGTTGGGGGAGAGGTTTTCTCGTCCGTAACGCAGCGGCGATTCCCAAGATCGCCCAGGACGCGGGGAAACCTTACCAATGGTTGGCGCTGACGCTCGAAGGGGAACATCACATCCTTGCAGCCTGGACGGCGCGAGGCGGCGGTTATGCGAATACGGTAACGCCGGAAGGTTGGAAAGGTTTTCGCGAACATTTGGTCGAGGCCCGAAAGTATTTGACGAAGGCCTGGGAACTCCGGCCCGATCTTCCGTTGGCGGCCAGTCGCATGATGGATGTCGCCTTGGGTAGTTCCGACATCCAAGAGATGCGCCTGTGGTTTGATCGCGCCATCGCCGCGCAGGTTGATCATCCGGGCGTTTGGAAGAATATGCGGTGGGGGCTTCGTCCGAGATGGCACGGCAGCCACGACGCCATGCTCGCCTTCGGCGTGATGGCCGCGGACACGCGCCGCTATGATACAGATGTTCCGCGCAACCTGTTCGATTCGATTTCCGATTTGGAGAAGGACATGGAATTGCCGTTGGGCGAACACATTTATGGTCGCGACGATATCTGGCCGCACCTGCGGGAGATGTATGAAGGATACATCGCGGAGCCGACGCAAGCCGAGTCCCGGGATGGTTGGCGCAGCACGTATTCGGCCATCGCCTTCCTGGCCGGGAAATACGATGTGGCCCGCGCCCAGTTGGAAGCCATCGGGTGGCAACCGTGGCGCGGCAATCTCTCGAACTGGGGCCGGGACCTATCGCTGATGCCGTTGGAAGTGGCCGCGCGCACGGGCGCGGTGGGCCAACAAATCGATGAGGCGGAAAAACATTTCCAGAATGGGAGCGTCGGGACGGCGTTGCGTCTGTACACAGACCTGAACGCGGCGACGAATACGGACGAGAGAACCCGGGCCTTCATCCGGGATCGATTGGCCACGCTGGAGTTGGCACAACATTTCCAAACGGGCGAATGGATCGGCTTTCTCCCCTCGGGAGAAAACCTTGCGGGCTGGACGGTGGAGCGGGGGAAGTTCACACCGCAAGCGGACGGGACGCTGGAGGTCCAGTCCGATGAAGGAGGCCACATTATTTACTCGCGGGCGCCGGTGGGAGAGAATTTTGAAGTGCGGGGCAGTTTCGAGGTCGTGCGCAGCTCGACAAAAGCGTTCCAAGCCGGCCTGGTCATGGGCATGCCGCAGTTCGAATCGACCGCGTGGTATGGGTTCCGGGTGAAACGCAACGCCGATGAGGGGGATGTCGTCGCCTTCGCCCAAGGTTGGTCGACAAGACAATTGCACGTCCCGCTCGCGCTCAACAGCGAGACCAATTCGTTTTATTTCCGGTTTCACCGTGGCTTGGTCAGCGCCACCGTGAACAACAAGGAGATTTTCAAGAATGCCAAGCCGCCCGCAACCAACGCCATCCCACCGACCGCCATGCACTTGGGGCTGGGAGCATTCAACGACGCGAATGACACGGTCATCCGCTACCGCGACGTGCAAGTCCGCAAACTATCGGCCCGTTAGCCCGGCCGCGTGCGGCTTTCTTTTGGCGGGGACGATGGTAACATGACCGGCCAATATGGACGTACGCATGGCCATTTTGGGAGCGGGATGTTTTGGCGGCGGGTTGTTTGCATTTTTCTGGGGACTGCGTTGTTATCAGCGGAAACGGCTGCTGCAGAACACGCCGACCTCCAAAGTCGACGCCGTCGCGCTCGGGCTGGCCGAACTTTGCGGCCGCGCTGTGCCCCATGAGTCCATGACCAGTCCCATCGAACAGTTGCCGTGCGTCTATTGGCGGTACGAGGTGGAGGAATGGCGCGCGGCCGGCAAGTCCAGCCATTGGGCCACAATCGACAGCGGCGAAAAACGGGTTCCATTCTATCTCGAAGACGACACGGGCAGAATACTGGTCATACCCCTCCAGGCCGCGATCGACGTTCCGAAGACTCTCGAAGTCGAGCCGCCCAAGTCTCCTCTGACGAGCGAAGTGTCCCCCCGCATCCTCGCGTTCGCCGAAGAAAAGCAGATCGAATTGGGCGGGGTGTTCACGCCAAAAAAGCGGTTCACCGAATGGATGATTGCGGCCGGCGATACGCTGTTCGTGTTCGGGCCGGTGATTGCAATGGATGCCGACGGCGTCGGCGGCGCGAAGGTCGGGAGCCGGATCGTGTGCCAGGACGGGAGCTCTCGGTTTTTCTTCATTGCGAACCGGTCGGCGCGGGATGTGGAGTTGGAATTTGAGGGGAAGGCGGCCCTCGGAGTGATTGGGGGCGGCTTGCTGGCGGTGTTGGGGCTGGGTATCATGCTGGAGTACTTTCCCAAGTTATGAATGCGATCATGATTTTGTTCATCGTGTTGCTGGTGATGATCGCGACGGGGTTTTACGTGATCAGCCTGTTCAACGGGTTGGTGTACCTGCAGAACCAGGTGGACAAGGGTTGGGCGAACATCGATGTGCTGTTGAAGCAGCGTCATGATTTGATTCCCAATCTGGTCGAGACGGTGAAAGGGTACGCGGCGCACGAGCGGAAGACGTTCGAGGCGGTGACGACCGCCCGCAGCGCGGCGGCCACGCTTTTGCCGCAAGGGCGCGGCAGCGCGCCGGTGGTGGCGCAGGCCGAACAAGTCCTCGGCGGCACGCTCCGGTCGTTGTTGGCCGTGGCCGAGGCGTATCCGGAGTTAAAGGCCAACGAGAACTTTCTCGGGTTGCAGGATACGTTGGTGGGCATCGAGAACCAAATCGCCGAACGCCGGGAATTCTTCAATGACGCCGTGAACCTCTACAACAACGCCATCCAACGGTTCCCCGACGTGTTCGTAGCTAAAATGCTCGCGTATGAGCGCGCGACGTATTTCAGCGCCGACGGCGCCGACCGCGAGCCGGTGGCGGTTCAGTTTGACGGCGCGACTGCAGGGTAGTGCGCCCGTCGTGTTGTAGCCGCCCCGCTCTGTCGGGGCGCGCCGCATCATGTCGTTGGCCCGCCCGCGATTCCTAATCGGGGTAGGGCGCGGTGGCCCTACCGCGCCGCTCTGCTTTTTGGAGTGCCCGCCTTAGTTCACGCCCAGGAGTTCCACTTCAAACACCAGCGTGGCATTGGGAGGAATCGCGTCGCCCGCGATTGGGCAACGAAGGTTTGCGCCCCTGCGGGTTTTCGTGTAGTTTGTGGCGCGTGAGCCCAACGGTTCTGTGGTGGAAAGGCTATCGGTTCTTTTTCTTTTCACGCGAAGAGCGGCGCATGCACGTGCATGTACATTGCGCGGACGGCGAGGCGAAGATCTGGCTCGAACCGCGAGTCGCGCTGGCAAAGAACTACGGACTCACGAAGAAACAGGTCGGAGCAATCCGAAAGGTCGTCACGGAGCGGAAGGATGAAATCGTCAACGCTTGGCACAAGCACTTCGATGGTTGAAGTTACTCATATCAGCGCCCACGGCGTGTGGCTGATGGTGAGGGGACACGAGTATTTTCTGCCGTATGAAGACTTCCCGTGGTTCAAGGATGCGAAGCTGGGCGACATCCTCGACGTGAAGCTTCTTCACCAAACGCATCTCTACTGGCCCAATTTGGACGTGGACTTGTCTTTGAAGTCCATCCAAGACCCTGGCGCCTATCCGCTCGTGGCCAGATAGCCGCAGGCAGCCGGGATTTAGTTCACGCCCAGGAGTTCCACTTCAAACACCAGCGTGGCATTGGGAGGAATCACGCCGCCCGCGCCCCTTGTGCCATAGCCCAGGCTCGCAGGGATGGTGAGCTTGCGAACGCCGCCCACCTTCATTCCCACAACGCCCTGGTCCCAGCCCTTGATGACCTCACCGGCGCCCAACCGAAATAAAAACGGCTCTCCGCGGTCCTTCGATGAATCGAACTTCGTCCCGTTGGTGAGCCAGCCCGTGTAGTGAACCGTCACGCTCTTGCCGGCAACGGCTTCGGCGCCCGTGCCGACTTTCGTATCTTCAATTTTCAATTCGGTCACAGTAGCTCCCGGTTGCGGCGCCGCAGTAGCGGCCGCTGGTTTCGATTCATCTTGTTTCGGTGCCTCGCTCTGCGAGCAGCCTGTCGCGAGGACGACCAGCGCGAGAACGAGCGCGAGTCTGCCGGCAACCCGATGCAATATCATGGCTGTGTTCTTCATGGTCATCGGCAAAGTGTAGTGACAGGTAGAACCGATTGCAAGTGTGGTGGCCGACACACGCTTAAATCTACAAGATTTGACGAAAGTTAAACTGTATGAGAGCGTCCCGGTCAAAATTAGTTGTGTGTATTTGTTCGAGCACCTTCTCAATGATTTCGATAACAGTATCTTCGCTAAAAAGATACTTTTGAATCATAGAAAAATAGAAGGGAAGTGCGACAAGTTCCAGAACTTTGTCGCCATCTCGTTTCGTAATTCTGTAGTCACGACTTTTCCCATCTCGATGCACCGTGAACCCCAAGGTTTCCAATCGCTTTAGAAGATGAATGGGATTAAACACGTTAAACACTACTACCTCTTGGAATAGCACTGATCTCATGAAGTCAACATCGATTGGCCACCAAAGAAAAGGGGTCATGCCTTGCATGAGGGAGTATTCCGATCCTGCGGTGTATACGAGCGATCCAACGATGGCGCTGTTGTCGTGACGAGCTTCGTCTACAATCGCTGATACTTCTTTGCCAAAGTGTTTTAGAAGCCTATTCGTCTTAAAACGCGAGGGTGCACATAGCCGAGATGACAGCTTGCTTTCCTTGAATTTGAGTCCTACCAAAAGCATGCCGTCGCCCGCTTTGCGGTACGATGCAGCTGCGGCGTTTATGGTATTTGCTAAAGCAATAAGATCTTCTATGTAGGTCCTTTTAGAGTGATGGACGAGTTCCCGATCTGGCCGTTTTTGGGAATTGGTAAAGGCGCTGTGTATGTTGCTCACTTGTTGTCTCAATCGCTGCACAATTTCAGGTGACAAGCGTGGTGCTCGCTGTGGATCCGGGGACGGAGGTGGTTTGGGACCAAGTGTCTCTCGCAGACGTTCTTTTCCTAGTAGGACCACGGTAACGGAAATGTGATCGTCATCGAGCTTTGTGGTTTTCAATTCGCCAATCGCCACGACCTTACGCGATGTCATGTCTATGAAGCTCACGTCACCTAGTCGAAGGTATGACGTCGTCCCGTGGTAGATAATCAGGTGCTTTGCAAGCTGAGGGGGCACGACCCGATTCTTAATAAACTCCAATTCGCCAAGGCCGCCAAGGCCCGTCGGTAAATGAAAAGTGCGTTGGTGCTTGTGATGCTCATCAAGTAATTCTGGCTCATGTTGGTAAAAGATCCAGGCGAACCCATCGCCAATGACTTTGCCGATCGAGAGCATTTGGGTGAGACTGTCGGCATGCGCGTCGAGCGTTTTCATCCGCCTACCAAACCAGCGGGCGGACAAAGCCTGCTTTCGTCTTATCAGCGATCTCTTCTCTTGCGCGATCTGTGAGTACAAGCGCTCGAGCTGCATCATCCCTTGGCACAGCACCGGTTGAAATTCGAAGAATTCGGCCGCGAACGTCTCATTGAATTGAGCGAACTTCATTTTGCGTATGAGGTTCCAGCAATTCTCATATGCAGCTTCTGCCTCGTCGATGGCACGCACAACTCTTGTTCGAGTGATCATCTTCCGCCGCCTCTAGCTTCGGCGTTGCTGCTGCTCGCGAAATTGTTGCACATCAAGAAGAAACTGTTTGAGGCAGTGCTCCGCTAGAGTTTTCGTGCCAAATAACCGGTCTTCGCCCTTCCATCCGAATGCAGTCTCGGGGTGCCAGTCGAATTCAAACGTCCAAGTCCGCATCTCTTGTGCTTGGTGATTGTATAAACTGCCGCGAGTAGGCATCAGGCCATCCCAGAACGTTACGTAAAGGGCCGCATGGTTGAGCGTGTCGCAGACGCGAATATCCCAGGTGAAGCTTACAGTACGTCCACCTCCCAAAACTGCTAGAAGGCGGTAATCCTCCTTGGTAGTGAAGCTAAAAATCTGCATGGTGCGCTTCAGAACGTCAACCTGAGTCTTAACTTCAGCACAGAGTTGACCGAATTCAGCATTTGCTGCCTTTACCCCCTCTTCTGAGTCTAGGAATTTCCGCCGCGTTTCGGAGAGTTCACCTTGCCGTTGCAGCCTCGCGGCGAGTTCTTCGACAGTCTCCTCGTGCGGTGAACCGCCAAGTTCTTGGATACGGGCCTCTATCACGGCGGCTGCTGTGTCCAAGCCCCAGCGATCTAGGCCGATCCAAAGACGATTCTTGGGTAGCCATTTCGGTGCTGTCGTGGGTTTCTCCAAGGGTATAAACAGCACAAAGTCGTACCCCTCATCGTGGCCGCGATTGCGAATAGCCGTCTCTTCAATTCGTGTCCAAGGGGTCGATCCCCAAGTCGCACGGTATAGGACGACGACGCTTCTCGCATCTTTACCGAAGACGCTATTGAACGTCTGTTCGCCGTCGGTGCCGGCGACTTCGAGTTGTCGCTCTGAGTAAATGAAGGTTGTCAGCCGACTCTTCAGGCGATCATTGAGTTGCGTCGCCAGTTGCTCGTCTTCCTCCAAAAAGGAGAATGCAACGTCGTATTTGAAGTCCGTCGTGCTCATCACAACTCTTCGGTCACGTCACCCACGCCAAAATACGTGCAATCTGGGTGATGAAATACAAGTGCTGAAACGCTTGCTTCCGGGTCCATCATAAATCCCTCTGTCAATTGGACACCGATTTCTTCCGGCTTCAGGAGCTGCCAGATGCCGGCTTGGTCTTCCAATGCCGGACAAGCGGGATAGCCGAAGCTGTAGCGGCGGCCCTGATACTTGGTTGTAAAACGGTCGATCATGGTCATGTCGGCGGGATCGGGTAAACCCCAGTCTTCCCGGATACGCCTGTGCAGCCATTCGGCGCAGCCTTCGGCGGTCTCGATGGCGAGCGCCTGCAACGCGTGCGATTTCAGGTATTCGCCCTTGGCTTTGTATTCCTCGGCACGTTGACGGATGCCCGCGCCCGCACCGACGACGAAAACGGCGACGGAATCACGGAGTGGTGGAGTGGTGGAATGGTTGGGTGGCGAAACGTAGTCGGACAAGCACAGGCCATCGGGTTTGCGTTGACGGTGGAAGTTGAAGATGTGATCCGGCTTGGTGCCCTTCGTGCCTTCGTGGTGAGAGAACAATCTTATATCATTTCCCTCGGCTTCGGCATCGAAGAACTGCCAGACCGCTTTGACCTTCATGAACTTGGCGGCCTCGGCTTTGACGTCTTCGACGACGTTATGCAACTCCAGCGCCTTCGGGTCGCGGGCCGCCAGCGCCTTCTCGAAATTGGATTTGAACCCGAGATGGCGGACATAAAGCATCTGCGGATTGATGTATTCCCAAATCTCGCGAAGCTGCGGCACGTCGCGCACTTTGCGGTCGGGGTAGGGCACCGCCACCGGCGGCAGTACGCGCACCCGGCTGCTGCGCTGGGTTGTCTCGGGAAAGTCATCAGACGGCGCGCCAGGGCCAGCGCGCCCTACCTCGGTCTTGTGCTCGGCGGTGACTTTGTCGCGCTCGGCGGGGTCCATCAACCGGTTCATGATCGACAGGCCCGTCATCGCGTCCTTGCAATACACGACAACGCGCTCGTAGCTCGGCGCGATGCGGTTCCGGGTGAACTTGTCGCTGAGCGCCGCGCCGCCGACCAGCAACGGCACGGTGATGCCCGCCTGTTTGAGGTCGCCCGCCGTGATGACCATCTGCTGCGCGCTTTTCACCAGCAGACCCGACAACCCGATGGCGTCGGGTTTGTGCTCGCGATAGGCCTTGATCAGGTCTTCGGGCGGCACTTTGATGCCGAGATTGATGATCGTGAAACCGTTGTTCGAGAGAATGATCTCGACGAGGTTCTTGCCGATGTCGTGCACGTCGCCCTTGACAGTGGCGAGCATCACTTTCCCCCTCGTCGAATCGGCTTTCTTCTCCATGAATTGTTCGAGATGCGCGACGGCGGCCTTCATCGCCTCGGCGGACTGCAATACTTCGGCGACGATCAGCTCGTTGGCGTTGAACAGGCGGCCGACTTCCTTCATCCCGTCCATGAGCGGGCCGTTGATGATGTCCAGCGGCCCGGCTTCCTTGAGTTTTGCGTCGAGGTCGGGGATCAGCCCTTCCTTCGTGCCTTCCAGAATGTAATTGGCGAGACGTCCATCAAGCGGCAGATCCGACGTCTTCTTCTTCACGCGGCTCTCGGCGGTGCGGAAATGGTCGTTGATCGCCGCGATGTGATGCTGGTTGATCGCGGCGCGTTGTTCCTTCGTTTGTTGGCGATAATCATCCGGCGCATCGAGGCCGGGCGGAGCATGGTTCCACAGCAGATCCTCGACGAACTTCTTCTCCTTCGCGGGAATGGTGGCGTACCGCTCCAGTTTCTCGGCGTTGACGATGGCGAGATCGAGTCCCGCTTTCGTCGCGTGATACAGGAACACGGAATTGATGACCTCGCGCGCGGCGGGCGGCAGACCGAAGCTGACGTTGCTGACGCCGAGGACGGTCTTGCATTTCGGCAACGCCTGCTTGATCAGCCGCACGCCTTCGATGGTCTCGACGGCGCTGCCGATGTAATTCTCGTCGCCCGTGGCGCACGGGAACACCAGCGCGTCGAAAATCAAATCTTCTTCGGGAATGCCATGCGCGACACAGTAATCGCGCGCGCGTTGCGCGATGGCGAGTTTGCGCTCGCGCGTGATCGCCTGCGCCTGTTGTTTGTCCTCGTCAATCGAGCCGATGACGATTGCCGCGCCGTATTTCTTCACCAGCGGCAGCACCTTGTGGAATTTCTCCTCGCCATCCTCGAAATTGATCGAGTTGACGATGCTCTTGCCGAGGCAATACGTGAGCGCGCGTTCGATGGCCTTCGCGTTCGTCGTATCGATCATGAACGGCACTTTGACCTTGTGAATCACCTTCTCGTAAAAGCGGTCGATGTCGGCCAATTCATCGCGGTCGGTGTTTTCGAGATTGATGTCGATGATGTGCGCGCCGCTCTTGACCTGGGCGCGGGCGATCTCGGTGGCTTCCTCGAACTTTTCCTCCGTGATGAGCCGCTTGAACGCGCGCGAGCCGACCTCGTTGGTGCGTTCGCCGACAAGGAGCGGGCGGTTGTCGTCGGTCGCCTCGACCAATTCGATGCCGGTGTACCACGATTTGCGCGGCGCGCGGAACGTGCGCGGCGGCTTGCCGTCGACCATCTGCGCGATGGCCTTGATGTGGGCCGGAGTCGTGCCGCAACAGCCGCCGACGATGTTCAGCCAGCCGTTCTTGACGAATCGTTCCAGCGCCGACGCAAACGAGGTGGGTGTTTCCAGATAAAGACCGTCCTCGTTTGGCAAGCCCGCGTTCGGATAACACGACACACGTGTCGTCGCCATCTGATGAATGGTGCGGATATGATCGGTCATGAATTCGGGACCGGTCGCACAGTTCAGCCCGATGCTGAGCAAATCGACATGTTGCAGCGATGCGACAAGCGCGTCCGCCGCCTGGCCGGCGAGCATGGTACCGTTTGGCTCAATCGTACCGCTGACCATGATCGGCAGCTTCACGCCGAGCTTGTCGAATGCCTGCTGGATGGCAATGAGAGCGGCTTTGATGTTGCGCGTGTCCTGACACGTCTCGATCAGCAGAACATCCACGCCGCCTTCAATCAGCCCCAGCGCTTGCTCGTGGAAATGTCCGATCAACTGCTCGAATGTCACGCCACCCGTCACGGTAATCGCCTTCGTCGTCGGACCGATGAACGAGTTGACAAAGCGGGGCTTGTTCGCAGTCGAGAACTCTTCCGCCGCCTGCCGCGTCAATCTCGCCGCTGTCGCATTGATTTCCCGGCATTTGTCCGCGAGTCCGTATTCGGCCAGCACAAGCGGGGTGGCGCCGAAGGTATCGGTCCCAATGAAGTCCGAGCCGGCCGCCAGATACTGGCGGTCGATGTCGAGAATCACATCGGGCCGCGTGAGCACGAGGTTCTCGTTGCAGCCGTCGAGGGCCGCGCCACCAAAGTCGTCGGCAGTAAGGTTGCGCTGCTGGATCATTGTGCCCATCGGACCGCCGAGCACGAGGATGCGTTCGTCCAACAATGCCTGCAGCAACTTCGTTCTGTCTTCGCGATCGTTCATGCGAACCGTGAAACGGATACGTTAGCAGCCGGACCGCCGCAAGACAAGCGGCGGCCCGGGCTGCCGGTGTTTTGGTGAAACGTGTTTAACACCTCAACTTTGCCCGTAGCCGCACCCTTCAGGGTGCGTAAAATGCGACCACGCAGGCTAAAGCCTGCGGCTACGGCGCCTTAAATAATGCGACCACGCAGGCTAAAGCCTGCGGCTACAGCGCCTTAAATCTGGAAATCCAACGGGAAATCCAGTGTTTCGGCCAATTCATCGAGCCGGCCGACCCCGTGCTGCTCCATGAATGTGGCCGTGATGCGCACCGATTTTGGCTCCGGGACGGTCGGCTGCGGGTCGCGGAGCGGGGTGGCTTCGTGTCGGGCGTTTTCGATTCTTGCTGCTGTAGCGTACATGATGCGTATTCCTTTCGGGCCGCTTGTATCGTGCGGCCTCTGGTTCACGCATCAGGACAAACAAAAACCGCGATTCGCATCAGCGAAGCGCGGTCAATTGCGCGGAGCTTTTTTGTTCGAGGGCCGTTTGCCGCTCGCACATCGCCCAAGGCCGACTGCCTTGAGCAAGCCACCGTAGGCGCTCCCGCCTCGGTTGGCAGCTCCGATTCTCACTTGCGAGCATCGGAGCTTTCCTGATGCTGGGGAGAAGTATACACGCTGTGACTCGTTTTGCAAGCAGAACTTGCGCGGCGGGGTGCTTCGGGGGTAAATGAAGCGGAGGATTGGACGCGATGAGAACGAAGATTTGTATTGTCGCGATACTGTTGAGCGCGTGCGTGTGGGCACGCGGAGAAGGGAAGGAGGCAACCGTGGCACAATTCACGTTGAGCAGTCCGAGTTTTCGAAACAATCAACCGATGCCCGCCAAACATTCCTGCGAGGGCGAGGACGCGTCGCCGTCGTTGAAGTGGGAGGGCGCGCCGGCGGGGACAAAGAGTTTCGCGCTGATTTGCGATGACCCCGATGCGCCGGGTGGCTCGTGGGTGCATTGGGTGATGTACGGGATAGCCGCGAGCACGAAAGAATTGCCGGAGAACGTCGCCAAGACGGACACGGTCGCGGCGTTGGGGGGCGTGAAGCAGGGCCGGAATGACTTCGATCGTGCCGGTTATGGCGGGCCGTGTCCGCCGCGCGGTCACGGCGTGCATCATTATCATTTCCGACTCTACGCATTGGATACGGATTTGAATCTGGCCCCGCGCGTGACGCGGAAACAGCTTGAGTCGGCAATGAAAGGTCACATCCTGGCGCAAGCGGAGTTGATCGGCACGTATCAGCGGGACTGAGCGGCAGAAGCGACGCCCCCGAAAGCAATGGTGAACTGTCGTGATTATAGGTCTGACCCTGATTATTGGTGAATTGGCCGTCGCCCGGGTCTTCTGACTCGTGGTTGGTGTCTACTGTTGGATTACGATTTGGGAGGGGTTTTCGACCACGATTTCCGGTTTTCCTCGGTAGTCCACAATCCGTCCGGTGACGCAGACGGTCTTCCCGCTAAACAGTACTTCTGGAGGGCTGCTGAACTTGGCCCGATTGGGTGCCGCGATCATCACTGTCAACGTATGGTTTGGGTAGGGCTGATCAAAATTCAGGTAGCTACGCCCGCCTCCTTCCCGCGACTCGAAATACCGCGCGCTGGCAACCAAACCGCACACCGTAGCGGTTTCCCCGACGTGCTGTTGGGCTTGAGCTGACGGGACACCCTTGAGTGTTGCGCTGGGAGGAGCTGGTGCTGGAGGCTTCTGGCTCGTGTTGGTAACCGGTTCGATGGCGGGAGTCGGTGTCTTCTGGTTCGTATTCGTGATCACTTTGGTGACCGCTTCGCTGGTGGTGGCTGACGCCGCCTCCTGGATGACGATTTGGCTAGGGTCCTCGACCACGATTTGCGGTTTTCCTCGGCGATCCACAATCAGCCCGGTGACGCAGACGGTCTTCCCGTTGAACAGTACTTCTGGAGGTTCGTTGAACGCGGCCCTGCTGAGGTCGGGAATCATCACCGCAAACGTCTGATCGGGATAGGGGTAGTCGAAATTCAGGAAGGTCGGTCTCGCCCGTCCCGAATCCATATACCGTGCGCTGGCGACCAAGCCGCAAACTGTGTTGGTTTCTCCGATGTGGTCCTGGGCCTGCGCTGCCGTGATAGTTTCCAATACCCTGACAGACGCCATTGCCGATGGAAGGATTGCAACATAGCTCGAAAACGTCGCCAGAAAGCAAAACAGAGCGGGATACAAGCAGGCAGGCACTCGGCGGGTCATCTGGACAGCCGTTGATCCTTTCATGGAGCAGAATAGCACGACGTCCCCAAAGTGCAACCGCCTACTGACACGACGTCCGAACCTCGGTCAGCCGATCTCGGGCCGGCAGGCGAGCGCTGCCGCTTCTCAGGCGGTAATGTTCCGGCGGAATGAAAGTCGGCCAATTCGGCCAAACAAGCTGGGGAGTCGATGGTTCGTCTGGTTCTGCTCGGCGACATAGCTGCAGGCAAGTGGGAAAAAGAGAAAGGGGCTCAGGGTGGGTTGGCAGACGTCGGGACCTTCTGGCTGGTATTAGTACTCGTTCCGCCAGCGGTGGCTGGTGCCGCCTCTTGAAGAACGATTTGGGAAGGGTCTTGAACTATGATTTCCGTCTTTCCTCGGTACTCCACAATCGGTCCGGTGACGCAGACGGTTTTCCCGGTAAACAGCATCTCTAGAGGGCTTTTGAACTTGGCCCTGTTCGACTCGAATATCACCACCGTAAAGGTGTGGTCCGGGAATGGGCGATCAAAATTCAAAAAGGTCGGTTTGCCCGGCGATGACTCCAGAAACCGGGCGCCGGCGACCAAGCCGCAAACCGTGTTTGTTTCTCCGATGTGCTGTTTGGCTTGTTCCGCCGGAATGCCATTTGTAGTTCCGCCAGTAGCCGGTGTGGGCGGGATGTTTGTTGGACTTGCAGACGCTTTACTTTGACCTGTTGGATCCCCGCTTACCTTTGTAGGCGCTCCTGCCCCGCAAACGCCGGGCCAAATCATCGCCAAGGAGGTGAGCGTTATTGACGCAAAGAGAGTGGGTCCCAAGCGGGTGCTAGACATTTTGGCCTCCAATCATGATCCCGGTTCGACTGTCGGTGAAGTGACGAACGCAAATACGTTGGTTTTCCTTGAACTTCTACCCGATCAGGGTATTGCTCCATTATTGAAGTAACAAGAACAAATGTGATGCAAGCCGACTCTTCGTTCACGCTCCCGCTGAGGCAGGCCCGCCTTCGCTTCCAAGGCAGGGGATGTTCCGCGCCGCGAGGCTACCGGGGGAAGTCCGCAAGGAGGAGTTCTTGGATCAGACGGGGTGAATATGTAAAAGCGAATCTGTTGAGCCTGCTGCCTGAGCGTGGTTGAGCAACCCGCCGAGCCGCTCCACATCCGTGCCAACCGACGACAAACCGTGCCAATCTGCGCCCAAATCTTGTGGGCGTATTTGTGGGCCTGACCCGATTCCGGCCAAGCCGGCATTGAAGAACACCTAGTTTCGAGTCCTAGCGAGGCAGCTAGGCCCGCAGGTCGGTCCAGTCAATAGACGGAATATGCGTGTCCGACTGACGAACCACGCATGGTCGGAACGTATCAGCGGGACTGAGCGGCAGAGCCGCCGTCTCTCTGCAACTCGGTGCGGATGGCGGTGAGGATTGCACTCGCTCGCTCCCGCTCGGCTCGCCCCGTTGGGGTCTCGGACTTCGTCCGAGCTGCGTCTCGCCCTACCCTCGGGCTCGGCTTCGCACGCTACACCGGCCAGTGTAATTGTCAGTGATCGACGCGCCCGTTGTGTTCCTTCTGCAGTTCGGTACGGATGGTAGTAAGGATGTTGAAGTAGCGCCACGCGGCGGGAGCGTCGGGTTCCTGATGATGATCGGGTTTTAGAACGAGATCGCCCGTGGCCAGCAACACTTTCTGGACTTCAGGATTTTGCCGGACCTTTTCGCGCGTGGCTTCCACGATAAGTTTATAGTGCTCGCCGGGTGTCGCGGGCCTGAGTTCCATGCGCTTGCCTTCAAACGTCACCCAGTTGATGCCCACTGTCTTCATGTTCGCGTTGGCTTGGTCGCCCGCGTGTTTGGCGTCGAAGGCGGTGAGTTGCGCGACCTCGTTGCGTGTGAATTTCCATTCCACGCCCGGAAACTTCGCCCGTGGGTCATCGGCATCCTCGGGATACTTCATCATCTGCCAGAAACCTTCCAGGCTGGCGTAACGTTTCCCGTGAAACGTGAATGGCGTGGCGGCAAAATTGGAGAGCAGGCCGAGTTCGTTGCGTTTGGAGAGTATGACTTCGCCGGGACCGGCTTCCTGCGGCAGGATTTCCCACTCGGGCGCGCCTTCTTTCGGGACCGGCGTCCACCAATGGGCAGGGTAGCGTGGGTCGCGCGGCAGAGCGGGCGCGTTGGTTGAGTCCGCTGACGCAACGATGGCCGCGAACAGCACCGCCAGAATGGGCAGAACTGGAATCAGAGAGTTGCGCCGCACACGCGAATTATGCAGCGAGGCGTTAGGAATCGCAACCGCTTGTTCTGGTATAGTTTGGTTGCGGCGGCAGCGTATTTCAGTCCGCCGGCACGGCTCACGGAGCCGTGGCTACACCACACGTGGCTACACCAAAAAGAACACGGCTCATAGAGCCGTGGCTACACCGCGCGTGGCTACACTCGATCCAACACCATAAACTCGCCTTGGTACGGCCAATCTTCCGTCGCTTCCGACAGACCCGCTGTCCTGGGATTTTGCCGGAGATACTCCCAGACGGAGACGAGTTTCTCGTCGCACCGAATCAGATGATCGAAGAATCCTTCTTGCCACAGGCGTTCGCGCGTGTTTGGCCCGGCCGCTTTGCCGAGACATTGCTTGAGCAGTTTGACCCAGCCGCCGAGGTCGAAGGCCGGGCCGCCCGACACGAGCAGATGAATGTGGTCCGGCATGATGGCGTAGCGACCGACAGCGATGCGATGTTCGTTCCATCCCCGTTGGAGAAAGGCGAGAAACGCCGCGTGGAGGTTGGACTGCGCCAGCCACGGTTTTCGTTGATGGGTGGAAAAGGTGACGAAATAAACCGGGGCGTGACGATAGGCGTCAAAGACCGTTGGTAATCGCGGTGGCCGCCGGGGATGCCGGGAGGTGGGCATGGGGCGAACCTATCACGGCTCGCAGAGCCGTGGCTACACCAACTTGCCGGAGAACCCCGCACGGCTCACAGAGCCGTGGCTACACCGGCGCGCTTGTTGTCTTGCAGCGCGAATCGGGCAGGCTTATCGTGGCGGTCATGGTTGCCCCGAAATGCGGATGACGACCCCGCAAACAGAGTTGATCGGCCCGTTGCTGCGCGACGTGTCGAGATCGTTTTATCTGACGCTGCGCGTGTTGCCGAGGGAGATTCGGCCGCAGATCTCGCTGGCGTATTTGCTGGCGCGGGCGACGGACACGATTGCGGACACGAAGGCGGTGCCGCGCGTGAAACGCATTCTGGCGTTGCAGCAACTGCAAAATCTCTCGCACGTGCCGGAGTTGGGCACGATCGCCGACCGGCAGACTTCCGCGGCGGAGAAACAGTTGCTCGAACGATTGGAGGACTGCGTCGTTGCGGTCGGACAGTTTGACGAAGCCGACGGACGGCGCATCCAGGAGTTGCTGAAGACCATCGTGGGCGGCCAGATTTTTGATTTGCAGCGGTTTCCCGGCGAGACGGAAAAGGAACTGGTGGCATTGTCCAGTGACGAGGAACTGGATCGGTACACGTATATGGTGGCGGGGTGTGTGGGCGAATTTTGGACGAAGATGTGCGTGGCGCATGTGGCGGCGCTGCGGGATTGGAAGTCGGACGAGATGTGCGCGTTGGGGGTGCGCTTCGGGAAAGGGCTGCAACTGGTGAATGTGTTGCGCGATATCCCGAAAGATCTGCGCATCGGCCGGTGTTATCTTCCCGTGAAGGAGCCGCAGGCGTTGCTCGATCCGCGAAACGTTGAGGCGATCCGTCCGCTGTACGTTCGCTGGCTGGATGTGGCGGTGGCACATCTGGATGCGGGGTGGCAGTACACGATGAGCATCCCGCGGTCGGAGAGGCGGCTGCGGCTGGCGTGCATCTGGCCGATCTGGATCGGGTTGATGACCATTGCGCGGCTTCGCGTGGAGAATCCGCTCGACCCGACGCGGCGCGTCAAGATTTCGCGGGGCGAGGTGTACGGGGTGATGGCGCGTTCGTTGGCGATGTGCTGCCGCGAAAACTCGTTGAAACTGCGTCAGGATGAGCTACGCGGAGCGGCCATGGGTTAGCACTTGAAAAACGTCCATCTAGTCCTATGATGACCGCGCTATGTTCACCGGCACATATACGGCATTAGTCACGCCTTTCACGAAGGACGGGAAAGTCGACGAACCGCGGTTGCGGCAGCTTGTGGAGCAACAGATCGCCGCGGGCATTGATGGCCTCTCCCCGTGTGGAACGACGGGCGAGTCACCGACGCTTGACCATGAAGAGCACAACCACGTCATTGAACTGGTTGTGAAGTTCGTCGCGAAGCGGTGCAAAGTCATTGCAGGAACCGGGTCGAACTCGACGGACGAGGCAGTTTTCATGACGCAGCACGCCAAGAAGGCCGGCGCGGACGCGTCCTTGCAGGTCGCGCCGTATTACAACAAACCGACGCAGGCGGGGTTGTATGCGCATTTCCGCGCCATCGCGGAACAGGCGGACATGCCGCTCATTCTCTACAATGTTCCGGGCCGTTGCGCGGTGGATATTTCAAATGACACGATTGCCCGGCTGCGGCGTGATCTGCCCCGGCACATCGTGGGGCTGAAAGAAGCGACAGGGGTGGTGGATCGCGTCAGCCAGTTGCGCGGGCTGGTCGACCGGGAATTCTGCATCTTGTCCGGAGACGATTCGTTGACGCTGCCGATGATGAGTGTCGGCGCGGTCGGCGTGATCAGTGTGGCGTCCAACCTGATCCCGCGCGAACTGACGGAGATGACCCATGCCGCGTTGAAGGGCGACTTCGAGCGGGCGGGTCGTATCCATGCGAAGCTTTTTCCGATCTTCAAGGATCTGTTTATCGAGACGAACCCGATCCCCGTGAAAGCGGCGATGGCCATGATGGGTTTGATCGAAGAGGCGTATCGCCTCCCGCTGGTGTCGATGAGCGACGTCAATCGCGCGCAACTGAAGAAAACGCTGCAAGCTCTTGGCTTGGTGAAGGCGTGAGTCCCGTCAAAGTCATCATTTGCGGCGCCAAGGGTCGCATGGGTCGGGCGCTGGTCGGTTGCGCGCAGAGCGATCCGGAGTTGCAGCTCGTCGGCGAGGTTGATCAAGGCGACGATTTGGCCAAGGTTATCGCGCGTGCCGATGCGATTGTTGATTTTTCCGTGCGTGAGGCGACAGCGACGGTCGCGAAGCTCGCCGCAGACCATAAGAAAGCGCTCGTCATTGGCACAACAGGACACAGCGAGGGTGAAAAAACGGCTCTCCGTGGACTGACAAAGACAATCCCCGTCGTGTGGTCGGCAAATTTCAGCACGGGGGTGAACGCGTTGTTTTGGGTCACACAGAAAGTGGCCGGGATTGTCGGCAATAACTGGGAAGTCGAGGTGGTCGAGACGCATCACACCGCGAAGAAGGACGCGCCCAGCGGCACAGCGAAGAGACTGCAGGAAATCCTCAAGCAGGTTCGCGGCAAGGAAGCGCCCGCCCACGCGCTACGCATCGGCGACGTGGTCGGCGATCACACCGTCATGTTTGGCGCGCCGGGAGAACGCATTGAGTTGACGCATCGCGCGAGCAGTCGCGAGACGTTTGCGCGCGGCGCGCTCGTGGCGGCCAAGTGGGCGGTGGACCAGAAGCCCGGACTCTACGATATGCAAGACGTGTTGGGGCTCCGATAGCCAATGGAATGCGAGGGTCACGTTGCGAAGACAACGCAAGGGCACGTGAAGCGGAACGCGATTGTCAGTTGCTTGGTCGTTACGCTCTTTTCGTCCTGCTCGCATTTGGGACGGAATGAATTGCCGTCCTCCAGTCCGCGTGCGCCAGAAATCCGGAAGGCCATGCATCAAACGGTGATCCCGGAAGTCGATTTGGAGAACGTGAAACCCGAGGAAGCCCTCCAGGTTTGGTCCCAGGCGAGTCGGAGCTATCATCCGCAGCATTTCGAGTTTCGTTACCTCATCTCATATCCGATGACTTATTCCATGCAGCCAACAAAGCCGGGCGGGTTGCCCAAGGTGGTTTCTGCTGCTGCACCGCAGAATACGGCCCGAGTGATCGTGCGTCGAAAACACATCACATCCGCGCGCCTGCTGGATGAGATTTGCCGCCAGTCGAATTTCACGTGGGCCATTCTTGGCAGGGTGATTGTCGTGAAGCCGCGCGCTTTGGCTCCCGGCACCCAACCATGAAAGTTGGCCTTGGACTCGGCTCGAATCTGGGCGAACGATTGCAGCATTTGCAGCAGGCGAAGGCCTACCTGTTGAGCTTGTCGCCAGAAGCGTGGCACGTCGCCTCGCCACTGTATGAGACGGAGCCGGTCGGCTGTCCACCGAACTCGCCGAAGTTTCTCAATGCGGTGCTGGAAATCGAATTCTCAGGGGCACCAAGGACGCTGCTGAAGAAACTCCTGGCCTACGAGCGGGCGCACGGACGCGACCGGGACTTGCCGAAAAACGCCGCGCGCCCGATTGACATCGATATTCTTTACTTCGGCGAGAAGGAAATACTGGAAAAGGATTTTGTGGTGCCTCATCCGGGGATGGCGGCCCGACGGTTTGTGTTGCTTCCGCTTTCGACGATTCGGCCCGATATGATTGTGAAGGGTACGGGCAAGACGGTGCGGATGCTATTACGGGAGTTGCCAGCGCGAGAGGGAGAGGTTAAGTTTATGCAGCAAGATTGGTGAAACCATCATGAACGAGCACAAGGTAAACATCCATACGTTACGGGCGATGAAGCAGCGTGGGGAAAAGATCACAGCCTTGACCGCGTACGACTTCTTCACGGCGAAAATCATGGACGAGGTTGGCGTGCAAGTCATCCTCGTCGGCGATTCGCTGGGCATGGCCGTGCTTGGGTACGAGAACACGTTGCCTGTCACGATGGAAGAGATGCTGCACCACACGAAAGCTGTCGCGCGTGCCAAGCCCCAGGCGCTGCTCGTTGCCGATTTGCCGTTCATGAGTTACTCCACGGTGCGTTTGGCGCTGGACAATGCCGGCCGATTGATTCAGGCGGGCGCTGAGGCGGTGAAACTGGAGGGCGGCGAGTCGGTTGTCGAGCAAGTACGCGCCTTGGTCGCGGCCGGGATTCCCGTGCTGGGTCACATCGGGTTGCTGCCGCAATCGATCCTCGAAACGGGTGGTTACAAGATTCAAGGGCGCACGGCACAATCGGCTGAGAAAGTCTTGCGGGATGCCAAGCTGCTGGAACAAGCCGGTGTGTTCGCGATGGTCATCGAAGGTACCGCGACGGGCGTGGCCGAGCAAGCGACCAAGTCAGTGACGGTGCCGACGATTGGGATTGGCGCGGGTGTGCGTTGCGACGGCCAGATTCTGGTAAGCAACGACATGCTCGGGCTGTTTACGTGGTTCACGCCCAAACACGTGAAGCGCTACGCGAACCTGGCGGAGGAGATGCGCCGGGCGTTTGCCGCGTACAAGCGCGACGTTGAATCGGGCGACTTCCCCGGTGCCGAGCAAAGTTTCAAGTGATCGAGTAACGACCCTTCAGATCGCTAGAACTCGAACTTCAGCCCCGCGAACCGTTTCTCAATCTCGGCGATCACACGTCGCTCGTCCGCTTCCCCTTTGGCGGCGAAGGTCACGGACAACCGCAAGTACGGCCCCGCGTCATCCCAAGGCACGGTCGAAATCAGCTTTTCCGTGATCAGCCACTGCGACACGTCTTCAGCGGACTTGAACCCGCTGTGGTTGCCGTCGGCGTCCGCCACCGCTTTCGGCGCGGGCACGTAAAGATAGAACGAGCCTTTCGGTTTCGTGGCATTGAAACCGAATTTGCGCAGGCACGCGACGAGCAAATCCATGCGTCGCGAGTATTTCGCGGCGATCTTCGCGGTGATTTCCGGATGGCCCAAGGTCGCCGCGCACGCCTTCTGGATGGCGAGAAACTGGCCGCTGTCGGTATTGTCCTTGACGTTGCCGTAGGCGGAGACGAGCCGGGGATTGCCGCACACAAAGCCCAGCCGCCAGCCTGTCATATTGAACGCCTTGCTCATCGAATGCAGCTCGATGGCCACGTCCTTGGCCCCGGGCACAGACAGTATCGACAGCGGTTTGCCGTCAAACACGAGGGCGCTGTACGCCGCGTCGGAAATGACCGCCAGCTTGCGCTTGTGCGCGAACTCCACCGCGTGCGCGAAAAACTCCAGTGTCGCACTGGCGCCTGTGGGGTTGTTCGGATAATTCAGCACCACGGCCTTTGTGCGTTTCAGCACGTCGCCCGGAATCGAGTCGAGGTCGGGGAGAAAATGATTCGCTTCGGTCAGTTTCAGGTTGTAGACCTCGCCGCCATACCACTTCGCATGGGTCCCAAACACCGGATAACCCGGCACGGTCATGATCACCACGTCGCCGGGGTTGATCAGCGTGGCGGGCAAGATGGACAAGGCCGCCTTGCTGCCGATGCTGTGGAGAATCTCGGTCTCGGGATCGAGTCCCTTCACGCCGAACACACGCTCCATCCACTGTGCGGCGGCACGGCGGTACTCGGGCCCGCCATTGTCGGCGTAGCCGCGGTTGTCAGGTTTTTGCGCCTCTTCGGACAATGCGCGCACGCTGAGCGGCAAGGCCATTTCGTCAGGCTCGCCGACACCCAGATCGATTAACTCAACGTGCGGATGGGCGGCGATCGCGGCGCGTTTGGCGCGCTTGATCTTCTCAAACTTATAAATGGTGGTGCTCTTGCCAAACGCTTTGCCACCGATGCGTTCCGCGAAGAGTTGCTGGATGTACGATTCGGTCATAAGCGAGTCGAATAGACACAAAACGGCACTTGTTGTCAATGCGTCGCGGATTTTCTCCGTGACGCAACCCATGCCGCGCGCTATTGGTTACGCATGAAAACCATCCGCACAGTCAGGGAGATGCAGGCGGCTTCCGCTGGCGTGAAACGTTCCGGGCGGCGCGTGGCACTGGTGCCGACGATGGGCGCGCTGCACGAGGGTCACGTTGCGTTGATGCGTAGGGCCCGCGATCAGGGCGCGGCAGTGGTGGTCAGCGTGTACGTCAATCCGACGCAGTTCGGTCCGCGGGAAGACTTCCAGCAATACCCGCGTGATTTGGAAGCCGACAGCCGGTTGTGTCAACGCGAGCAGGTGGATGCGATCTTTGTCCCTTCGGACGATGATATGTATCCCGGTGGAATCTGGGAGGGCGAACCTTCTGACCCGGGTCATGCCGCCGTGCCCACCGCGATTCTGGGTCTGCAGTACTCCACGTTCGTCGAAGAGGACGCGCTGGCACATCGATTTGAAGGCGTGAGGCGTCCAGGGCATTTCCGCGGCGTGTGCACGGTCGTGGCCAAGCTCTTCAACATCGTCCAGCCGGACCTGGCGATCTTTGGAGAGAAGGATTTTCAGCAACTCAAGGTTGTGCAACGAATGGTGCGCGACCTCCGTTACCCGATCGACATCGTTCCCGTCTCAACCGTCCGCGAACCGGATGGCCTGGCCATGAGCAGCCGCAACCAGCTTCTTTCGGCAACCGAACGCGCTCAAGCCACCGTGCTCTGGAAAGCACTACGTGTGGCCGGCGATCTGTTCAACGAAGGCGAGCACAACGCGCACCGCCTCGAATCCGCCATGCAACGCACGATCTCGCTTGCGCCGTCTGCTCGTCTCGACTACGCCCAAGTCGTCAACGCCGAATCGCTCGAGCCCGTCCACGAGGTCCAGCGGGGCTGCGTTGCCTTGGTCGCTGCCCACATGGGGAAGATCCGCCTCATTGACAACCTGATCCTGTGAGAACGCCCTAGGGGATCAGCACGATCTTGCCATAGGCACCCGGTTGCATGACCAGTTCGTGCGCTCGTGGCGCATCTTTGAGAGGAAGTTCCTGGTTGATAACGGGTTTCAACGAGCCGTTGGCCAAACCGGCCCCGAGCGCGGCGTGGATGCTGGCAATGTCGCGCTCGGTCGCGTTGAGCATCATCATCCCCATGATGACGGCGTCGCGTTGCATGGCGGCACGCGGATTGATTTCGATCGACCCGCGGTTTCCGATCACCACGATGCGGCCGTGTGACGCGACGAGGGTGAGATCTTTGGCGAGGTTGACGTTCGCCACCATTTCCAAAATCACGTCCGCGCCGCGATGGTCGGTCAGTGTCGTCACCTTTTCGAGATAGTCAGGCGAGCGGTGATCGACCACATGCTGCGCGCCTTGTTCTGCCACCAACGCACGTCCGCGGTCGCTGCCGGCCGTGCCAATGACGCGCAATCCATGGGCGACGGCGAGTTGCACGGCGGCGATGCCCACGCCGCCGCTCGCCCCGTGAATAAAGACAATTTCACCGGGAACCGCCCGCGCCTTTTGAAAAAGCGCGCGCGGTAGGCCGTCCCATAAGGCACGCCGATGGCCGCACCTTGCGCGAAGCTCGTGTTTCCGGGCAGCGGGTATATCTGCGACGGTGTGCACACGGCTAGTTCGGCATACGCGCCGGCGCGGCTGCCGCTGGTCGTCGCAAACATATACACGCGGGCACCGCGCTTGAAATGCTTCACGCCGTTCCCGACCGCCTCGACAACGCCGGCGCCATCCGACCCGGGAGTGAACGGAAGGGTCGTGTTGTCAGTGTAGTTGCCCGAGCGGACGTACGTGTCCACGGGATTCACGCCGATGGCGCACAGGCGCACCAACACTTGGCCCGCCGCCGGTTTCGGGTCGGGTGCATCCTCCCATTTCAGCACCTCGGGGCCGCCGTACTGATGAACTCTGATCGCTTTCATTGTTTCTCAGCCTTTCCGCTGCAAATACTGCGGGACGATTGTGACGTTCAGCTTTTGCGAACGCCGCAAGATTGTCAATGCGCTCGTTGCCCCGATCTTGTCGACCGTCAGCACCCGGTGCAAGTCATCAATCGTGGCGATCGCATGTCCGTCCAGCGCAACGATCACATCGCCGTCTTCAAGACGGGCGGCGGCGGCGGGGCTGCCTTCCTCGACGGAAATGACCAGCACCCCGCCACCCTTGGTCAACTGATGAAAGCGAACGAGCCGACGAGGCAGGTCGATGTTCTGGCCGGCGATGCCGACATAGGCCCGACGGATCTTTCCATCGCGCATCAGGTAGCCAGCGACGAATTGCGCGGTGTCCACCGGGGTTGCGAAGCAGAGGCCTTGGGCGGGCAGAATCACCGCGGTGTTCACCCCGATGACTTCACCCCGAGAATTCACCAGCGGCCCGCCTGAATTGCCGGGATTCAACGCGGCGTCGGTTTGAATCACGTTATCGATGAGCCGTCCCGACTGCGTACGGAACGACCGCCCGAGTGCACTGACGATTCCCGCGGTGACGGTGCACTGAAATCCATACGGATTGCCCACAGCAATGGCGACCTGTCCCACGCGTAACGACGCTGATTCGCCCAGCGTCACCGGCACGAGATCGGGTGCGTGGATTCGAACCACGGCCAAATCGGTGTCGGGATCATCGCCGATAAGGCGGGCGTCGTAGCTGCGGCCATCCGTGAGCGCGACTCCCAGCCGGGCGGCGCCATGCACGACGTGGCTGTTCGTGAGGATAAATCCATCGGGTGTGAAAATGAATCCCGAGCCGCTGCCGGCGCGCGCGAATCGTCCTCCGTCGACACGTTGCTGCACGTCGATCTTGACGACCGAAGGGCTGACTTTGTCTGCCGTGGTAACGACCGCGCGTGAATACGCGTCCAGGAGTTCATCGTCGGTTGATTTGGCTTTCAACGCGGAGCGGCGCTGGACGCCTGGCAAAGCTTCGTCAAAGACGAATTGAAAACGAGGTTTCATTTTGTATCTCCAACACTTTTGTGTATTAATGATGCAGCAAACAGGCGATAGGTTCCATTTCGGCAAGTCATGACGGCTAATTCACAGCGCAACTACGATTTTCTGGTCATCGGGAGCGGCATCGCGGGATTGACGTATGCCCTGAAGGTGGCCAGTGCGGGCACGGTCGCGATTATTACCAAGAAGCATCGCGCGGAGAGCAACACCAACTACGCGCAAGGCGGCATCGCAGCGGTGATGGCCAAGGACGACTCCTTGGAACTGCACGTGCGCGACACACTCGAAGCGGGCGCGGGGCTGTGCCGGGAAGACGTCGTGCGGACGATTGTCAGCGAAGGGCCGGCGCTGGTGCGCGAGTTGATCGACTTCGGTGTCAAGTTCACCGAGAAGGAGAACGAGCGCGGCCAGTACGATCTCGGACGCGAAGGCGGTCACACGCGACGACGCGTGTTGCATGCCGGCGATATCACGGGACGCGAAATCGAGCGCGCCTTGCTGGCGCAGGTGGCGAAGCACGCGAACATTACCGTGTTGGAGCAATCGGTGGCGATCGACCTCATCACCACTCAGAAACTTGGCGTGAGCGGGCCGAACCGGTGTCTGGGATGCTATGCGTTCGATGAGAAACAGAATGGTGTCGAGGTATTCGGAGCGAAGATTACACTGCTGGCGACCGGCGGATCGGGCAAGGTTTACCTCTACACGAGCAATCCCGACATCGCCAGCGGCGACGGCGTGGCGATGGCGTATCGTGCGGGGGCCAGCGTCGCGGACATGGAGTTCATTCAATTTCATCCCACGTGCCTCTACGATCCGAAAGCGAAGTCGTTTCTCATCAGTGAAGCGGTGCGTGGGGAAGGGGCGATTCTCCGCGGCAAGGATGGCGAGCCGTTCATGAAGCGGTACCACGCGATGGCCGACCTTGCGCCCCGGGACATTGTTGCCCGGGCCATCGACGCCGAGATGAAGAAGACCGGGGCGAACTTTGTGTCTCTCGACATCACACACAAGGACACTGAGTTCGTGAAAAAGCGGTTTCCGAACATCTACGCAAGATGTCTCGAGTACGGACACGACATGACCCGCGCGCCAATTCCAGTCGTACCAGCAGCGCACTATCAGTGTGGCGGAGTGGTCACAAACGTGGACGGCGAGACCGAAGTGGCGGGGTTGTTGGCGGCGGGCGAGGTGGCATGCACGGGCTTGCACGGTGCGAATCGTCTGGCCAGCAACTCACTATTGGAGGCGCTGGTCGTTGCCCATCGGGCGGCCCGCGTTGCGCTCACGCAACGTGCCGCGCTCAACGATCCACGCACGGTACTCCCGCCATGGGAAAGCGGCAGTGCGGCCGATCCGGACGAACTCGTCGTGGTAACGCACAATTGGGATGAAATCCGCCGCCTGATGTGGGACTACGTCGGCATCGTGCGCACCGACAAACGGCTGTTGCGCGCGCGGGCGCGCATCCAGAACCTGCAACGCGAGATCGGCCAGTTCTACTGGGACTACAAGGTGTCGCCTGACCTGATTGAGTTGCGCAATCTGGCAATGGTCGCGGAGTTGATCATCGAGAGCGCGCTCCAGCGCAAGGAATCGCGTGGCCTCCATTACACGCTCGATTATCCCGAGCGCGACAATGTGAACTGGAAGCGTGACACGATTCTTCGAAAAGCGTGATTGAGATGGGGATTGCGGAGACAGCAATTCCGCGCGCGCTGCACCAGCAAACCGAGAGCCGCCTGCCATGGTTTGCGGGGCTGGTCGCGACTCTTGCATTGGCGCTGGGCGCGTTCTGGTTTTCACTTGGATACCTGTACTCTCCGGAAAATTACCGCGCGACAGCCACTGGTGTGGGAGACGTTGGGCTGACATTGTTTGGAATGGCCGTGATGACGACGATCACAATCGCGGCCCAGGTGTACCGTTGTGACGCTGGTGTGTGCCGTCGAACTGTGCTGGCGACCCTCCCCTTGACTGCGGTGGCTGCGATTATGGTTGGCAAAGGGCTCGGTAACTTCCCCATGCGATTCTACGATGTGCTGTTGTTCAGCCTGGCGTGCGGACTGGCTGCATCCCGCGTGGTCCGAGGAGTGAAATGCCTGGAGTGCGAAAATTCGGGGTGGTTAAAGGTGGGTGTGGGGTGCGGGACCCTGGCATTGGGTGGGTATTTCATCTGGCAGCAACTCGGCTATCTGCGCAACCTTGCGCTGGGCTACCATGATTGCGGTGATGCCGCACGGATGATGTACAACAGTCTGCACAATCCGCGGGAACTGTTCATGCGGATCAATCCCGACAAGCCGCTGTTTCTAGATCATTTTCAACCAGGTGTGTTGCCGTTCCTGCCGGTGTGGGCATTGCTGCCACGTTTGGAATTGACGATACTGTTTCAAGTGGCAGCCACCATCGGAGTGGTACTCCCGTTGTACGCCATTGCCCAGGAACGATGGAAAGATAGGGTGTCTGCGCTATTGCTGGTTATCGGGTGGCTGGTTTATCCCTCCATCTCGCAACTGATTTACAACGCCTCCTACGGGTTTTACTGGGGACGGCTCTGTCTGCCGCTGTATTTCGTGGCATTGTGGTTGTGGTTGCGAGGACGCAACGTGTCGGCGCTGGCAACTATACTCTGGGCGGTGTTGATCAAGGAGGAGGCCGCCATCTTTCTGGGCATATTCGGGATTTATCTGGCGTGGTTTCATCCGCAACGACGACGAACAGGAGTGGTGCTTGCCGTAGGTGGGTTTGCGTACTTTTGGATCGTAACGACGTTCGTTATTCCCATGTTCAGCGGCAATCAATATCAGATGTTGGGGTATTTCTCGCACTTGGGCAAAGGACATGCAGAGATTTTGCTTTCACCGTTGACGAAACCCCATCAGTTTTGGGGTAGGCTGTTCGAAGCGCCGAGTATTTATTTGTCTGGCTGTTTGCTTGTCCCGCTGGTGTTGCTACCTCTGAAGAAACCGTCGGTACTGGTCATCGCCGCGATCCCCTTCCTCTTCATCTGCCTGTGGGACAATCCGAATGTAAAGAGCATCTGCTTTTGGTACCAAACGGGGTTGCTGCCCATCCTGTTCTGGGGTCTGGTCGAAGCGTTACGCGAGGCGACGACGGTGGCACGCCGTGCCAACGTGCTCGGGGTGATCGTGGCGGGAGCGACCTTGTCAATCTATTGTGGTAACACCTGTTGGAGCAAGGACGGACCAACAGTGCGAGTGGCACCGGGGCGGTTGGCGTTGGTGCGTCATTTGGGCGAGCAAATCGATCCCCAGGCAACGCTGGTGGCCACCGAACGTGTCGCGGCGCACTTTGTAAAGCAAAAGTACCTGTACATCGCGCCCGAGTTGCCGCCACATGTCGATTACGCATACTTGGATTTCCGCGATGGGTGGAGGACGTCGATTGGCGTAGAGAAACTGCGCGAGTTGCGCGCGTTCCAACAGCGTGTGGAAAAGGAGACCACATTGAACGTGTTGGCCGTTGAAGATGGCCTGGTGTTGTATGGGCATGGTCATCATATTGTGGATGTCCGAAAAACTGTGGAGCTGAATTCTCTCCCTCCGGGTGTGGGCGAAGATATGCTTCCGCTTGGTTACGACGTATCGTTCGCGGGGTCTACAGTCGCCAAAGCAGCGCAGGCGAGCGAGCAGGAAGGGCAGCGATTGCGTGTGACGACCTTCGGGACTGTGGCGCGGCACGTAACAGTTGATCTGGCCGCGCGCTGTATGTTGACATTCGGAACCGGCGAGACCCAGGAAGTGTTTGTCTCTTCGTTGCAACCGCTCGGCCAGTGTGTGTGGCCGACGTATCGGTGGGAGCCGGGCAAGTTCTATGTGGATGAGTTTGTGGTGGATCTTCCGGGCGGCTTGTCCGGGCAATCGTACACCGTTGGTTTTGCGGTTGAACAATTGGAGCCGGTGAGCGGACGCGATCATGGCAATCCATAGGCTGAGTGGAGGGTAGCGGAACCGATTGGGGGCGTGTATTGCGAAGAACTGTCAAAACTCTTTGGGAATGTCCCCATCTTTAACTCGTTAGAACTGTCCCCTTGGCTTGGGGCGTGTGCGCCGCGCTCAGGCCGACGCCGAGCTGGTGCATCGCGCGGACTCCATTACACGCCCGATTATCCTGAACTCGACAATGCGAACTGGAAACGCGACACGATTTTGCGCAAGGTCTGAGGGCAACACCTTCGGGCGATCCACCGATTACTTCTAATGCGCGAGAGCGCTAAAACTGAAGGATGAGATGTCGCCCGACGTTCCCGGCGGCAGGGTGAGGAGAAATACCTCCGCATAATACTTATCGGTCTTCCATCGTTCCACGGGCCAGATGGATTGTCCGAGTAGTTGAAACTGGGTCGCATAGTCGTCCTCCCGTTCCGGATCGGACCGGACGTGGGCAATGCACCGCACGGCGAAGTCGATATTGGTCGGGGCGGCAAGAGTAAAGAACGCCGTCACGCGCAGATGGTCAGCCTTGGTGTCATGCGTGGTCAGCATCGGCTCCGTAAGCAGACCGACGAGATTGACGCCACAGCCCAGGTCGAATGTGGCGGGGACAGCGGCAACGGGCAGGCGATCGCGCTCGACCATTCTTTGGGCGTCGAGGGGCGTGCCATGGCGGGAGTAGAGCAGAAATCCGTCATCAGCGAACACGAGATGTAGCTCCGGATGGCCTTCGGCCTGATGTTGGATGATCCGGTGTTTCTGGAGCCACTGTCCATCATTGGTAATGCCGCGCCACGAGTCACGCATGTCAATCAGTACGTAATCGATGTCCCGGGGAACCGGCAGATCGAGATAAAGATAGCGTTGCGTCACGAAATGCGCCGCGACCCTCTGCGTGGCGAACAGCGCACCCCGCGGGTCAATCTGGCTGCGAACACGCCTGACCAGTTCCAGGCGGTTTGGCGTCCGGTACACGGGCGCGGTTGCCTTGCTCCAAGGCAGCGCGCCGAGAAACAGCGACATCGTGCCGCACGAAACGACAACGCCTACAAGGACGGGGAAACGGCGCTGGGCCTCCCGATCTTGCAGCGCGAGGATTAGTGCCCAGAAGACGACGGGTAGAAGTGCGGCCTGATAATGAAAGCAAATGTTCTTCATGATGGGATTCATGCAGCAAAAGACGAACGTCAGCGATCCGATGAATAGGACCGGCAGTTTCCTGAGCGGTACAAACAGTAGTGGCGCCAGCAACACGGCGGCAAAGTAGAGCGAGGTGGGTTCGACCATTCTGCCCCAGAAAACCGCGGGCTTGGCCAGCGGCGACGTAAGGATTTCCCATTTCGTCTGTCCGAGTTCACGGAAGAGGCGGGTCATCGCATAACTCTGTCCGCTCACGACGGGAATGAGGACCGACGAAGCCAACAGAAAGTAGCCGAAGGCGAAGACGGTGAGCGCTGCCCCCGAGGCCTTGCGTCGCTCAAACAACGCAAGATAGACACCGAACATGCCAATGACGATGGCCGCTTCTTCCTTGATCAACATGGCCCACAGTGTGCAGGCCAGTGCCCAGCCGCGTCGTTCGTACACCCAAAACGCCAGAGCGACGAAATAGAGCAACAGGCACATGTTCCCCCACCGAAAACCATAGGACGCGCTGTAAATGAACTGGGAGGTTGGCGGATATAATACCCACGCAAGCACCACGAGCAGAACCGCTGATTCGTCTTGAAGCGAGCGTTTGGCGATGAAATAGAGCGGCACGACGACGCCCAACACCGCCACAATTTCCAGCAAGATTGTCAGCTTCAGATCGGGCCAGAGCAACCACAGCGGCAGGAAAGGAATGATGCCGATGTCGACATGGTCGTAGAAGAGCGGTTTGTCAGGATTGACGCGGAGAAACAGTTCATGTGGGTTGGTGATCGAATTGAACATGAGGCGTGCGTTCTCCCCACAATCCGCGTAACCGAGGGCGAAATCGTTGAGATGACGCACCTGATCCCAGAATTGGTACGCGGCCAGAAAGAGCACCAAACCCCATACGAAGACGCGGAGCATGCGGATGTCCCGGGCATCGACCAGCGGCTTGCCGTACACCCAGAAGATGGCCGTCCCGCCGCACGCGACACAGAATAGCAGCATGTCGTACATGCGGACGCGCTCGAAGAGCACCGCCCGAACAAGCACGAAAGACGAGATGGCCGCAAGGGGGAGGGCGCCATAAGCCAGCCTGCGCCATGTGTCACGATGTCGAGCCGACAGCAGTAATGCACTCACTACGACCACGAGTGCAGCTCCAAACAGACCAAACTCAACGGTATCCTCCGTGATTCCTCGGATTTCGTAGTCCTCCGGGGAAAAGCGTCCCCCGAGCAAGATCCAGAATGCGCCAAGCGCGCCAACAGCGATTACCACGAGGAGCAAGAACCACAGGAGGGAGCGAGTGGTCGTACGCAAAATGGTTGGCATGGCGGCATAGTTTAGCCCGCGAGGGTTTTACTTCTCAAGACTTGAAAACTGCAGGGGGCGTTGCTAATGTGCACCGCACTTTTGGAAGGGCGCGTAGTTCAGTTGGCTAGAACGCACGGATCACACCCGTGAGGTCATAGGTTCGAGTCCTATCGCGCCCACCATTTTTCAATGCAGACGTTCGCCTCACGACCGTTGTGGATTTGCCTTCTTGCCGCGCTGCTCTTGCGGCTGGCGTTTGTCTTTATCGGATTCCCCGGCATGCAACAGCATTGGAATCTGCACGAGGATGGGGATGGTTATGGACTGGTTGCGCAATCGATCTGCGAGGGACGCTACACGGATATCACGCGGGGGCCAGTCTATCCCGTATTTGTGGCGCTGGCCGGTTCGCCTCGGATGGTGAAGGTGTGGCAGGCTCTCTTGGACACAGCCACAGGCTGGCTGGTGTTTCTGCTCGCCAATCGAAATTGGAAGGCGGCGGCTTTGTGGGCGGTGTATCCGTTCGCGATTTGGCGGGTCGCGTTCATCAACAAGGAGGTGCTGTTGGCGTTTCTATTGACGAGCTACGTGTGCGTGCAGTTGCTGGCGCTGCGCAACGGGAAGCTCTGGCAATGGCTGGCGGCGGGCGGGCTACTCGGCCTTGTGAATCTGTGCAAGCCCATGTTTCTGGCGTGGCCGCTGGCGGTGTTCGCCCTGGCATACCTGCATCGCGTGTCGCTGTGGCGAATCGCGGCCATGGTTGCCGCAGTGCTTGTGATGGTCGCTCCTTGGACATGGCGCAACTATCTCGTTACGAACGGTGCATTTCTCCCGGTCGCCGCCGAGAACGGTGGAGTCACCACCTTCATCGGGAACTACCAGCCGACCCTCGGTTTGTGGGAGGGGCCGGGGAAATCGAGGTGGATGCTTGCCGTGGCGGAGATTGCATCGCAGCATCCAGGTGCGTCGGCCGTTGAACTCGATCGTATTTTTTATGCGGCGGCCTTGGATCAGGTGAGTCGGAATCCTGCCAAGGCGGCCGGGATGTTTGCGCGCAAGTGCGGACGATTCTGGTTTCTCAGCGCGGCGCGGCGCGAACAGACTGCCTCGTTCTTCATCCAGATTGCCTATCTGGCGCTGCTGGGAATTGGCTTGTGGCGGCGGCGGCCTTGGGGCCCCGAGATCGTCTTGATGTTGACCTTGATTGCCTACGTCATGCTGATTCATGCACTCAGCTATGCCGATATGCGGTTCGACCTTCCCGTGATGCCCTTGGTGTGTGCCTTGGCCTGTGCCGCGTTTCATGCCAGCGAGCGCAGGACAGAATTGATTGCTTCGGCGGCGTGTTGAACGTGAAAGCGCTGTTTGACGGTCTCGTGCCCCGCAGTGCCGAACCGTTGGCGCAGTTCGGGATTGGCCATCAGGCTGCGAAGTGCAGCCGTCCACTCCTCCGCGCGCGTCGCCAGGAAACCGTTGACCCCGTGCGTGATAATACTCTTGTTCACTCCGACGGGGGACGCCACCACGGGGATGCCGCAGGCCATGTACTGAAGGAGTTTCACGCCACACTTGCCTTGTTCCCATGACGTATCGGGCAACGGAGCGATACCGACCCCGATCTGCGACAACTCTTCCATTTCCGTTTCCAACCGCCACGGACGAAACTCCACTCCGAACCCGAGTTGGGTCGGGTCACCCGAGGCGATGACCCGCGGCTTGGTTCCCAGCGTTTCGAAGACTGGCTTCAATGGTTTGAGGTACGGCAGCGTGGTGCGGCTGCCAATCCAGCCGATGACTCCCGAGGCGACGGACTTCGGGTACGTCTCGACAGAAATCGAACTGGGCACGACCGTGACACGGCGATTGAAGCGGGCGGCGTATTCGGCGAGAAAGTTGTTGCCCGCGATAACCGCGGCTGCGTGCCGCAAGATGTCCTGCACCACCGCTTCGCGGTGCAGCCAGCGTAGCGGTCGCGAACCGCCAACGCGCGGCAACCAGATTGCATCGTCAAAGTCGAAGACCAGCGGTTTGCGGGCGGCGAGTTTTCTCTCGAATCCTGAATACAAACCGGGGAAAACTCCCTTTTGCACAAACACGGCATCGAAATCGCCAACGCGCTGCAAGTCGGCGCGACGGCGTCGCCACGCGGCTTGGAACGCAGCGCGTCGGGAGCCGCGCGGTCCGGAATCGAGATAGAGGCTGCGATACAGGGCAGCATCGGTCGCGGCCGAAACTTCACTGGCGATGCCGAGCTTCTGCAGCCACGGCAGCAATTGATACACGCGGTACCGGCTGGACGGGCCAAGTTCGGTGGTTTGTGTAAGGAAGAGGACCTTCACAGTTTCCACGCGTACTTGGCGACGGGCCAATACTCACGTTCTCCGACGGCCACGCGGGCGAGTGCGGCAGCTTGGACGACCAGCCGCAGGATGGGCAATTGCCACCGGGGATAGTGTTTGCGATAAAACGCAAACAGGCTGCGATAGCGATGCCCCAACGCGTTGCGGCGGTCGGCCTTGCTGCTTTCGCCGCCAAGGTGCGTGACCGTGGCGTCGGCGATGAAGAACACGCGCCAGCCGGTCTGCCACATCCGCCAGCATAGGTCGACCTCTTCAAAGTAAAGAAAGAATCGTTCGTCGAGAAGTCCCAAGTGCTCCAGCGCCGTGCGTCGCAGAAGCAGGCACGAGCCCATCAACTGGTCGACATCGCTCGTCTCATCATGCTCCCACCCGCTCAGACGATAGCTCGCGAGGCAGCGGCTGTAAGGAAACAGGCGGCTCAACCCCAGTTCGTCGCAGACCATCGCGCCGAGCGTCGGGAACGCGCGACAGGATGGTTGCAGCGTGCCGTCAACGTTGACGAGGCGCGGCCCGCACGCGCCGACGTCGGGTTGGGAGCTCATGAACTTCTGGAGCTTTTGCAGTTCCGCATGTTCCAACAACGTGTCCGGATTCAACAAGAGGATGAAGGCCGTCGCGCACGCACGAATGCCCTGGTTGCATGCCACCGCAAAGCCCTTGTTCTGGCCATTCTTGATGAGTTCAACTGTTGGGAAGTCTTGGGCGACCATCTCAGCGCTGCCGTCCGGGGAAGCATTGTCGACAACGATGATCGGCGCCATGTTGATCGGCGTTGTCAGCTTGTGCAGGCACTTCCGCAACGCGTCGCGGCAGTTGTAGCTGACAATGACGATAGTGCAAGACGAGTTCATCGCATCAAAACCAGAGATCCCGTGCCAGACTCTTCCATGAATTTGAGTAGCAGTGATAACGCCCGGCTGCAAGCTCGGAGAAGATCGCCGGCAGACGACGGATTCGCGACGGCGGCAGGTTGCCCCGCGCTTGCATGTGGGCGATTTTAGAATCAAGCATGGGGATGATGTGCGGTTCCACCGTGACGCCGTCCGCGGCGAGCAGGCGTTCACGGGCGGCGATGTAGTTGGCGGCAGCGGCGGCATAGATCTCGGCGTGCGGCATCCTGGCGTTATCGAGTTGCTCGTCGAATCCTCGTTTGCGCGCGCCGAGTTGATTGCTCGAATGTTGACGGTACTTGATCAACGGTTGTGGGATGAAAGCCAGTCCGCCCGTGGCCGCCATAAGAAGGGCGATCCAACCATCGTGCACCCAGCCTTCCGGAATGGGGAGGATCAGTTTCCGAGATTCGGCCTTGATCGCTAAAGTTGCACCGGTGACCACGTTTCGACGAAGGAGCAGGGACACGGCTTTGCCGTGAGCAAAACGCGCCTGCTCGCGTGGACCGAATCGGACAACGTTCCATAATCGGTAGCCGAGCGGGTTCAATGCGGCGTCGACGATCTCGGCATCCGAAAAGAATGCGGCAGCCTTCGGGTTGGATCGAAATGCCATCTCGGTCGTCTGCAATCGGTTGGGGAGCCAAACATCGTCCTGGTCGGAAAGCACAATGATATCGCCTTCGCAGAGGGAGATCGCCTTCTCGAAACCCCTGGTCGAACCAACCGTCGTGGCGTGCAGGTGCAATCGAACCGGGAACGTGACGTTGTGTGAGAACTCATTGACAATCTGGATGGTCGAATCCGTGGACCCGTCGTCGCAGACAACCAACTCATCCGGGAGGCGCGTTTGCGCCGCGATGCTTTCCAATTGGTCGCGCAGGAAGCGCGAGCCATTGAACGTGCATAGGGCTACCGACAATCCAGGTTTGTCCATCTACTTTTCCGCCGTGACGGCGATTTCTTCGCCCAGTTGACACCCCAATGCGACGAGGACGTATTCCACGAATTGGAATGCTTTTCCCTCGATGCGAACAAGAATCGGCTGCCGGCTGCCCCACGCATGTTGGCCCGTGCGACGGATGGCCTGACTGGCGGTAAACAACCGATCAGCATCCCTGATTGTAGTCCAGACGTGAATGGTACGGAAACCCGTTTCTGTCACCAAGCGGTGCAGCGAGGGGACATTGATAGGGGAAGAGGCCGTCATGGTGATTTCCTCAAACCCAGCCATTTGCGGGCAACAGCGCGGTCGGCATCGTCCACCATCGACGTCCATGCGATGACTGCAAAGATCGACAGGGTGACAAGCAGAAACAATCCTTTCGCGCCATGACCAACGGGAAGCGCCGCGAGTGCGAGCATGGTCAGGGTCACCGCCATGCCAATGGCCAAAGTACGCAGGGACGCACTGCTTTGCGGCAATACGTGTTTCGCCATGAAAAGGAGAGCGATCGTATCCACAATAATCCGGCCGACCCAAGCGATGGCGGCACCGTCAATGCCATCCGTTCGGATGAGGAACCAAATACCTACGAAATAGCACGGCAACTCTGCGAGGTGGAGCTTTGCAGTCAAGTCAGGCCGCCCTGCCGCCTGAACCAGCGCAAACGGGATCTGCGCGAGGCTGTTGATGAACACCCCGACGGCCAGCCATTGGAGCACGTGGGTGCTATGCTCGGCAAATGCTGCGCCGAGCCACAGTGTCAGAGTAGGTTGCGCGAGCGTTACGATCAGCAGGCACGACGGAAACAGCGCGAGCATCATGTAGGTCGTACCTCGCCCAAACAACCTTGTGGCGCGGGCGGGGTCGTTGGTCAGACTGCTCGAGAACGCGGGGAATAACACGCTGACCAGAGCGGCGGGAATGATCCATAGCTTCGTCACCACGTCATACGGAGTGGCGTAATAAGCGACTGCGGTCGTCGACACCAGTGCGGCCAGCAGGAAGCGATCCGAGAACGTCATCAGTGGTCCAATAATGTTGCTGATCGTCATCCAACTGCCGAACCGTATCAAGGGCATGACCGTCGTGCGGTCCAAAGAAAACGTTCGTCGGATCACCGGCATCACACGAAAGCAAAGCGCCAGATAAGCGAGCCACGCAGCCAGGCGAATGACCGCCAAAATCAGGGCCACAGCGAAGATGCTGTGCGAGAAGGGCAGCACGAACAACGGCCCGACAATGCTGCAAACTCCCTGTGGAATGGCCACCGCGTTGAGAAGCCCAAATCGCTGGCGCGCCGCGAGGATCGCCGTCAAGCCGCCGGTCCCGAGCACGATAGGCATGGTCCCAGCCAACAGGTACAGTGCTTGTAAGGTCTCGGGCTGAAGTTCTGTCGGAATTTTTAAGACGCCATGGATGAGCCATGGCGCGATCGCTGCGACCATCAGCGCGGCCACGAAGCCCAGTCCCATCAGCAGCATCCATGCTGTCCAGATTTCCATGGCCAGTCTTTCTTCCGGTACGTTCCCGAGCCTTTCGGCGACCAGCTTCGTCAACGCGCGCCCCAAGCCGAGGTCGAGAAAGCTGAAATAGCCGATGAGCATCCAGATCAGGCTGAGTACTCCGTAGCGCTGAATACCAAGTCCCTGGATCAAGCGCGGCAGGGCAATAATGGCCGCCACCAACGGCGCGCCCTGGCCGATCAAGTTCCACAGGGTGTTGCGCGCCAGTAGTTGGCCTGAAGTGCGAAAGTCGATTTTCATCTGGTGCACCGGCAAGATCGCTTGGCGGCCATTCTAACCTCACGTCCGGCGACGCGGGCAAGGAAAATAGATTGTTTGACCACTGGAAGCATCGTTTTGTATGCTCTGAGCGACAAACCTGATGACGAGGCGAATCCTATTTCTGTATCTGACGAAGCACTCCGGCCACTATTCCGCCGCGATCGCGGTCGAAGCGGCCATGCGCCGGCTCGACGCGCACGTGGAGTCGATGCTGTTGGATTCGTTCAGCCATGCCAACCCTGTGCTTTCGAAGGTGACGCTGAAGGCCTACTTGGCCGCGCTCAAGACGGCGCCCGAAATCTGGGAATGGATGTACGACAACGCCGAATTCAAGGAGCGCACGGCGAAAATCCGCGAATTGCTCAATCGCGGCAACTCGCGCAAGCTGCAGAGGGTGCTGGACGAGTTCGATCCCGACACCATCGTATGCACGCAGGCATTTGCCTGCGGCGTGATGGCATCCTGGAAGCGTGCGACGGGACGCAAGACGCCCGTGCTCGTCGGCGTCCTGACGGATTTTGTGGCTCATCGCTACTGGGCCGATCCCGACGTCGATCTCTACATCGCCCCCAGCGAGGAAACACGACGGAACCTGATCTCGCAGGGCGTGCCTCTGGAACGCGTGGCGGCGTTCGGCATCCCCACCAACGAGCGGTTCCAGCTACCCGTTGACAAGGAGGCGGTGATCAAGAGTCTCGGGTTGAAATCCGATCTTCCCAAGATCCTCGTGATGGGAGGCAGCCTCGGTCTTGGTCCGATGAAGTCCGTGATCCGCAAGCTCAACAAACTTCCGCAGCCGTTCGACATTATCGTCGTCACGGGCAAGAACGAAGAGCTTCAGGAGCAATTGGCGCGCAAGGGCCCCCAATTGCGCCATACCACGAAAATCCTTGGTTTCGTCGAAAATGTTCATGAATTGATGGAAATTGCGGAGATGATCATCACCAAGCCCGGCGGCATCACCACCGCCGAGGCGCTGGTGAAGAAGCTGCCCATGATCATCATCAACCCCATTCCCGGCCAGGAAGCCAAGAACACAGAATATCTGCTTTCCCAGAACGTCGCGGTCGAGGCCGAGGACGCCAACGACGTGATGCTGTTTGTGGACGAGTTCCTCCGCAACCCGCGCAAGCTCTGGACGATGCGCGAAGCGGCCGCCGCGCTGGGTCGTCCCCGCTCCGCGGAAAACGCGGCCCAAGAGATCCTGAAACGGCTGACCGCACGATCCGCTGTGGCAGCATGAAGTATTATCGGCTCAAGTTCGCGGAATGGGTATCCCGACTGTTCCCGCGCCGAATGAGCTACGGCTTGGCCCGTCGGCTCGCGGATCTCTATGTTGTATTCGACCGTCGCGGTCGGGAAAGCGTCATTTCCAATCTCAAGCAGATCCAAGTCGGCAGCGGTGTCGCCCTCTCGCCGCGCGCGTTGCATTCGCTGGCGCGCGAGAACTTTCTGAATTTCGCCAAATTCCTCGTCGACTTTTTCAAATTCCTGCACCTTGATCGCAGGCGCATGGAGCGGATCGTGCACTTCGGCAACCTGCCTGCGGTGCTGGACGATCTGCTCGGCCATGGGAAAGGGATCATTTTCGTCAGCGCCCACCTCGGCAACTGGGAACTTGGTGCCGCCGCGATCGCCGCGCTGGGCTACAAGGTCAACGCTGTCGCGTTGTGGGTGCCCGACAGGAAACTCAACGACCTCTATCAGCACTACCGCGCGTCTCGCGGCATCGTTGCCATTCCCTTCGGCCGCGCTGCGCGCGAGTGCATCGCGGCGTTGCGTCGCAATGAAATCGTCGCCGTGGTCGGTGATCGCGATTTCACGGCATCGAACCACACGGTCGAATTCTTCGGTCGGCCGGCGCGGTTGCCCGACGGCCCGGCGAAACTGGCCCTCGTGACCGGCGCGCCCCTGTTGCCTATCTTTATGGTGCGTCTGCCGGACGATACGTTTGCGTACATCGTGGAGGAGCCGATCTGGGCGGACAAGTCGCGACACGCGGTTGACGGCGTGGTGCGGCAGATCGCGATGGCGCTGGAGCGAGTCATTCGCCAACACAGCGAGCAATGGTTTCTCTTCCACAATCTTTGGGACATCGAGTCGGACCGCGCCTTAGCGACGGCCACCTCATTTGGTTTGCCCGTGAAGGACGCGACGGACTCGGACGCAAACCGAGCCGCCACCCATGAGTAGCCGGCTGATCGCGCTGATCCCCGCATTCAACGAGGCGGCGCGGGTCGGGGATGTCGTCGCCAAGACACGCCCGCACGTGGACGAAGTCGTGGTGATCGACGACGGTTCGACCGACGACACGGCGGTGGTTGCGAAAAAAGCCGGAGCAAAGGTTCTTCGCCACGAACAGAACCGCGGGAAGGGTGGAGCCATCGCCACGGCGCTGGACTGTTTTGAGCGCTCCGACGCCGAGTTCGCCATATTTCTGGATGCCGATGGCCAGCATGATCCCGCGGAGATCAAGAGGTTCGTGGAAACGGCCCAGCGTGAGAACGCGGACATGGTCGTAGGCACGCGCATGAATGACGTGCGGGACATGCCACGGGTGCGGCGGTGGACAAATCAGTTCACGTCCTGGGTCACGGGCAAGCTGGCGCGCCAGAAGATACCTGATAGTCAATGCGGTTACCGCTTGTTACACCGCACGGTGCTGAAGGATTTCAAGTTCTCCACCGCACGCTTTGAGACCGAGACGGAGATGCTCATTCAGGCAGGCCGCGCCAGCCATAAGATCGCCAACGTCCCCATCCGCACCATCTACGAAGCCGGTCGCGCCAGCCGCATCCGGCCGTGGCGCGACACTGTGCGCTTCTTCAGGCTGGTGAGGAAGTATTGGTAGGAGATGGGCCGTACATCCCACAGAACCGTAAATCTTCTGGGCTGACAAGGGCCCAGTGGCGTGCTACACGTAGCAACCCTTATGGGCTGGATTCACCAATTCATAGACCTGTTTCTGCACTTGGACAAGCATCTGAATGACGCAATGCAGGCGCACGGGACAGCTTGGACGTATGTGCTTTTGTTTGTGATTATTTTCTCGGAGACCGGGTTTGTCGTGACACCGTTCTTGCCGGGCGATTCGCTGTTGTTCGCGGCCGGAGCGCTCGCGGCAACGCCGGGCAGCCCGTTGAGCGTGGCGTGGTTGTGTGGGTTGCTCTGTGCTGCCGCCATCGGCGGGAACACGGTGAACTACTCAGTCGGACGGCTATTCGGCGACAAGCTGGCGATACGCTTCCCGCGAATCGTGAAGAAGGAGTACCTCGACAAGACGCACGCCTTCTACGAAAAGTACGGCGGCGAGACGATCATCATCACGCGGTTCGTGCCGATTGTGCGGACGTTTGCACCGTTCGTGGCGGGCGTGGGGCACATGACGTACCTGAGGTTCAGTTCCTACAATTTTCTGGGGGGTGCGTTGTGGGTGGGAATCTTGTTGTTTGGCGGGTACTGGTTCGGGCAATTGGAGTTCGTGAAGCAGCATTTCGGCATTGTGGAGCTGGCGATCATCGTCATCTCGGTGCTGCCGATGGTGATTGAATACTTGCGCCACCGCCGGAAAGTGTGATTAAGTTACGTGCCGCTCGAAGTCGGGACGTAGCGCAGTTTGGCTAGCGCGCTTGGTTCGGGACCAAGAGGTCGCGGGTTCAAATCCCGCCGTCCCGACCATCTTTTTCAAGATGGTCGGAGGGAGCCGGTCATGGCGCCCTGGTAAACCCAAAGCAATGACTAGCGGGCACGGTTACCGCGAAAACATCCATGCGCCACGGTGGTTTAGCTTCGCCACACGCTCCAATTGCTTCAACTTCGCAATTACTTGCTTTGCAGGAGGTGCGCCGGGTCTGTTGGCTCGGACGCCGAAAACGCGCGCGAGTCCTTCCGTGACCAATTCCTCCGACAAGTCCTTCCCGTTGATTTCGACAAGCGCGTAGTGTCGTGGCAGCTTGCTTTGGCCGCGCGCACCTTGCCACCGGGTGACGACTGTGAAGCGACCGTTTAGTTCTTGCGCGGTGAAACGAGCGGCCTCGCGCCCGATGGCCAGCACATTGGCGACGGGGATGTGGAAATACTTCGCTTGATTGGCGACTCGATCAGGGAACTCGTTTTCCGTCTCGGGCGTGTCAATGAAGTAGAGTCGGAAGATATATTCCTTCCCGTCGTGTCGTACGTGAAAACTGTCGCCATCGTTGGCGTGGTTCGGGATGAGGATGCAATCCTTGAGCGTCTGCCACTCCTCGGTTGCGCATGCCAACCGCGCGAGGCAGAAGGTCGTCAGCAAAAGGCTGGCGACCAGCGCCAACCGGGATTTGCCAGTCTGGCGGCGCTCAATGCGGGAGCCAGACCGGCTTGCCATGAAATTTGACGCCCTTATGCTCCAGCGCCTTGAGGAGCTTGCTTATCCAGTGCAGGAAGTTGTCGAACCGTCGCAGCACAGCTTCTTCAGAAGCCTGCTCCGCGTTACCCGCGCCAGCGAGCAGGGACGTGGCGCCGGTTTGGTGAACATGAATGCCGCGGGCGCGGCGCATCAACTCAGTTTTCCAGCGTTCCAACGCCCCCATGCGCGCTTCGAGTGTGGAATCGGCCGGTTTGATCTTCTTCAGCACATCCTTGTCGGCAGAGACCAACAGCCCGTGCTTGACGAACAGATCGACAATGACCGGGCCCAGCCGCTCCACCGCTTCGAGGTGCTCGAAGGCGGGCGGTACAGGAATGCTTTCCGTGTGGACAGTGGCGGCCAGCAAGGCAGGTGCGGATCCCGCGTCCTTGACCGATTCGGCAGCGGGGCCGAACGACCTGATGATGCGTGAGGTGCCATGATGAAGACCGCCGACGCGCAGCACGTTGACGGCACTGTGCTCGGCCTTCAGTTCGCTGTCGATCTCCTCGCGCGTCGCTACAGAAAGCGTCAGACTCTGAGATTGAGCATCCACCGTCGCGCGCAGCGATTTTACCCTGAACAATTCCTGCATCCCCTCGACGCTGTGCGCATTCTCAAAGCCGATCAGATCGTGTGGCGTCAGCGCATCGATTATGGGAAGCACATCCTCTGCAGGTGGACTGAGTTGCACGCCGAGACTGTTGTGGACGGCGAGGGAAAGACGGTCAAAATTTGGATGCTTCTCCGCGCCGCCGAACATTCCGCCGAATAGTGCCATAGCACTCCTTTCCGCCGGGGTGACTGAAGCACTTTACCGCCGCCATCTACCGAATTGCAAGCCTGCAGTGTCGAAGCAGGAAGACGGGTTGGCGATTCCTTCGCGAAACAGCACGTGTTAGCTGGCCAGCTTCCAAACGGTCGTCGCCATGCCCTTGACTGGGTTGCGATTTGTCGATAGTGTGATTGCTTGAGTTTATGCGGAAGCGCGCGACGGTCTTTTACGTGGGGAGGGTGCAGGGGGTCGGATTTCGGTACACCGTGCGTGAGATTGCATGCGGATATGAGTTGACCGGTTATGTCCGCAACCTGCATGACGGACGCGTCGAGTTGGTGGCCGAAGGCATCGAGGAGGAGGTCAAGGCGTTTCTGGAGGCGGTGCGCGCCAGCCAGCTCGGCAGTCACATCCGAAATGAAGACGCGAATTGGGAGCAAGCCGCGGGAGTGTTCCGCGGCTTCGACATACGGTATTGATTGATGGACGCGATTCGAACAGAACATCTGACAAAGAAGTACGATCTCGGGTGGCGCAAAGGCCGCTTGCTGGCACTGGACAAGTTGAATCTTCGCGTGCGCGAGGGCGAGGTGTACGGCCTGCTCGGGCCAAACGGCTCCGGCAAGAGCACGACGCTGAAGCTGGTGCTCGACCTGATCACGCCGACCGAAGGCAGCGCGTGGATTTTCGACGTGCCCTGCAACAAGGTGGTGTCGCGGTTGCACGTGGGCTTTCTTCCAGAGAATCCGTATTTTTACCGCTATCTGACCGGGGCCGAGACGCTGGAGTTTTACGGCAAGCTGTGCGGCATGGGTGGCGTGGCGCTGCAGAAGCGGATCGCCGAACTCTTGGAGTTGGTCGGACTGACCAAAGCACGCGATCGTCGACTCTCGGGCTACTCGAAAGGCATGTTGCAGCGAATCGGGTTGGCGCAGGCGCTCATTCATGATCCAAAATTGTTGCTGCTCGACGAGCCGACCGCCGGCGTGGATCCCATCGGCAGCAAGGACATTCGCGACCTGATTCTGCGCTTGAAGGGCATGGGCAAGACGGTGCTGCTGAGCTCGCACCTGCTGGCGCAGGTGCAGGACGTGTGCGACCGCATCGGCGTGCTGAACCTCGGCCAGATGATCTTGGAGGGTGAGGTCCAGACGCTTATCAGCGATCAGCGGCGGTTGAGCATCACGGTGCAGGATTTGCCCGAGGCGGCGCGGGCGCGGATCGAGGAGACGGTGCGGGCCGCAGGCGCATCGGTGGTATCGGTCGGGCATCCGCAAACGACGCTGGAGTCACTATTCCTCGATGCCCTGAGGAAAGATGAACGAGGGGCCGGCCAACATGACTGAGACCGCTGTCGCCTTACCGTCTGCCAGCCAGGATCACGTAGGATTTTCCCTGAACCGCGTGGGGGTGATCGCGGTGAACACCCTCACGGAAGCAGTGCGGCAGAAGGTGTTCAACTTTTTCCTGATCATCGGTTTGGTATTTATCGCGTCGGCGAGTTTTTTTGCGCAATTCACTTTCGGCGAGCAGATGAAATTCATCAAGGACACATGCCTGGGGGTCATTTCAGTGATCAGCACCCTGATTGCCATCGTGGGCACGGCGCAACTGTTGCCGAGTGAGGTGGAAAACCGGACGATTTACACGATTCTGGCGAAACCGGTCCGGCGCTTCGAGTTTTTGCTCGGAAAATTCTTCGGCAGCCTGTTGCTATTGGTGTTGAGCATGATGGCCATGAGCATTCTGTTTGGCGCGGTGCTATGGATCAAGGAGCAGGGGATGATCCGCGAACTGAGCCAGACGTACCTCGGCGAGTCGGCGGCCGACAAGGCGGACGCGAGCCAGCAGATCAAACGGCTGGAGACGGAGGCGGTCGACGTGGATTTGGTAAAGGCGATAGCCGCCGACCTTGCGAAAGCAACGCTGGTGGCCTCGATTACCCTGCTGGTCTCGACGTTTTCGACGTCGCTGGTCTTCAACGTGGTGGTTCCGTTCATGGTGTTTGTGGCGGGAATGTTGCGCGGAACGGCAGTTGAAATGTGGGGCGGGCACCAGTTACTGATGGCGACGTTGGCGGTTGTGCCCGATTTCGGGTTATTCAGCATTGCCGATGAAATCAACCTCGGCAACGTCGTGCCTTGGGCGCACGTTGGCGAGATCATCGTCTACGGCTTGGCGCGGACATTGATCGTTGTTGTTGCCGCGCATTTGATATTCTCCCGGCGCGAGATTTAGGATCATGCGAACGAAGCTGCTCGTGGCAATTGTTCTATTCGGTACAGGATTGATCCTGCTGCCGATGGAGAACGCCGTTCGTGCCCAGCGGCTGCGCATGAAATACGGCGGGGCGCGGGTGACCTTCGAGTTGCGCGAAGCGATCGGTCAGAACCTCGCGATTGCGCTGTTGGCGGGGATGCGTGGCGTGGTGGCGGACTTCTTGTGGCTCAATAGCCACACGTTCTGGGAAAAAAAGGAATGGCTGCGGCAATACCGCGATATGGAGGTTGTCGTCACGCTCCAGCCGCAGTCGGTGCTCTTTTGGGACCTCGGCCAGTGGCACATTGCCTGGAACATCGGTTACGGGTCGTTATCCGATCCGAAGAACCGCACCAAGGCTGAAGGGATCAAGCGCGAGCACGAATGGCATCAGAAGGCGCGCGAGTTCCTCGAACGCGGGATTGAAAACATCCCGAACAAGTACGACCTGTACTTCGCGATGGGCTGGCTCTATTACGAAAAGTTGAGCAAGGATTGCGACGAACCACCGTGTCGGGACGCTTTGTGCAGGGCCACCGAGTATTTTGGAAAGGCTGCGGCTTTTCGCGAGGCGCCGCAGTTTGTTCCGCGCGTCTATGCTCGCGCACTGGAGAAGTGCGGCACCCTGAGGGCCGCGTACGAAGAATGGAAACGCCTCTGGTCACTGGATCACTCCACGACGGAGCAGACGTGGAGCATCATTGAACGCGAAATTCGTCGGCTGGAAAACGAATTGCAGATTCCCAACGCCCAGCGCGTATTCCCCCCATCGACCTCATGACCACAGCCAACACCAAACTCCGCTACGCAATCCTGAGCGACATTCATGCGAACCTCGAAGGTCTCGAAGTCGTCTTGAAGGACTCGCTGGAACAGAAGTGCACCCACTACGTCTGTCTTGGTGACATCGTTGGCTACGGCCCGAACCCGAAAGAATGCCTCGCCGCCATTCGCGGCCTCGAGTGCCCCGTCATTATGGGCAACCACGACGAGTATTGCGCTTCCGAAATGGAACTCGTCGGCTTCAACGCCATGGCCGCCGAAGCCATCCGCTGGACCCGCACCCAGTTGACCGCCGAAGAGAAAGAATGGCTCCGCGAACTCAAATACGTCCGCCACGTCGAATCCTTCACCATCGTCCACGCCACCCTCGATTTGCCCGAACGCTGGGCCTACGTCTTCGACCGCCTCGCCGCGCAATCCAGCTTCAACTACCAGCACACCGCCGTCTGCTTCAACGGGCACACCCACGTCCCCGTCGCCTTCGTCCGCAGCCCGACCGGCCTCCAAGGCGGCCTCTACTCGAAAATCAAAATCGAAGTCGGCCGCAAATACTTCGTCAACGTCGGCTCCGTCGGCCAGCCCCGCGACCGCAACCCCAAAGCCTCCTACGTCATCTTCGATCTCCTCACCAATATGATCGAACTGCGCCGCGTCGACTACGACATCCCCAAGACGCAAAAGAAAATCCGCGCCGTCGGCCTGCCCGAGTCGCTCGCTGAACGCCTCAGCCACGGCCGTTAAAATAATTCGTGTTCCTTCGGGCCGGTTGGCGGTTTATTATCCGCCGCCATGCGGATTCTCATCATCAAAC
>Ga0187861_10000247_pt1 | contig 69504 bp, 70 predicted proteins | sample June2016WEW_10_1_3_FD_132986 | JGI IMG/M metagenome (GOLD analysis project Ga0187861, IMG submission 132986) | Peatland microbial communities from SPRUCE experiment site at the Marcell Experimental Forest, Minnesota, USA - June2016WEW_10_100 | ecosystem: Environmental > Terrestrial > Soil >...
CGAATGGGATCCCGATTATTGGCGCCAAGACGGCGGACACAACCTTGCAGGCGAACAACGGGCAGACAATTGTGATTGGCGGCTTGTTGGAAAACAACGTCAATCGAGATGTTCTTCGGAAGATGCCTTGGCTGGCGGAGATCCCGGTTCTGGGAATGCTGTTTCGCGATAAACAATTCGACCAGGTCAAGCGGGAAGTCCTGTTTTTCATGACGCCGGAAGTGATGAAGGATGCCGAAGGCATCGATGTCACGGGAGCGCAGACGCCCGGGATGCAGCACTGGGTTACCACGTGGAACAAGAAGGGTCTGGTTCCGCGGCCAAACCAGGATGGAGATGATTGGGGCATGCACAATCCTGACGGGCTGGGCTTCCCACACGTCGAAAAGAAATCCGCAGCTCCAGCCAAGGCGACCAAGGCGACTGGTGCAAAACCGGCAGCGGCAGCTCCTGCGCCCGCGGCGAAGGCTGCACCCGCTACGCCGTCTGCCGCTCCGGCAACAGGCGTGGAAAAACCCGCGGCGACGCCGTCGCAGGATACGTCCACAAACTTTTCGCCAGCTCGGCCTGCGGAGTAAGTAAGGACGAGGAAAATGACGAGGAGGCTCGCCGGTATCAAACGTGCTCAGATACCGGCGGAAGCGATGTAGGTCAGAACTATGGATCGCATCAACGTCATTATCGCCGAAAACGAGTTAAGCGAGCGAGAGAAACTCAAAAGCCAGCTTGCCAGCGAGCCGGATATTCAGATCGTCGGGGAAGCACGCGACGGGAAGGAATGCTTCGAACTCGTCACGCGGCACCGGCCTGATGTCGTCCTCATCAAGGAGGACCTGCCGGTACTGAACGGGCTGGCTGCCGCCGAACAGATTACCTCCGAACTGCCCGAAGTGGGCGTGATCCTCATTCTGACCGGTTCGGAAGGCCAGGAAGTCTGGCACAAGATGCTGCGGGCTGGCATCAAGGAATTCGTCACCCGCCCGCTCGCGGCTGATCGTCTCCTCGAAGAGGTGCGCAAGGTCGCGACCATCCAGTCCAAGGCGGCGAAGCGCGCGGGCATTGCGTCTCCGGCGCCAGCCGTGGCGGACGAAGGTCCCAAACGACGAGTCGTCACCATGACCGGCCCGCGCGGCGGCTGCGGCAAGACGGTGATCGCGGCGAATCTGGCCGTTGCCCTGGCCCGAACGAGCGAGAAGATCGCGCTGGTCGACCTCAACCTGTGGGGCGGCGACGTCGCCATGCTGCTGGACGTGACGCCAAAGCGCACGCTCGGCGACCTGTTGCCCGGATTCGGCGGTATCGACTACGATGTCGTTGACAGCGTCATGTCGAAGCACTCATCCGGCGTATCGGTGTTGGCCGCGCCGCTGACAGGGACTTTTGACGGATCGACGCTCTCCCGCTACATGGTGCAGAGCATTTTAGAGGCGCTTCGCGAGCATTATGAGTACACGGTCGTTGATACCGGCTACGCCAATCTCGAGTCCACGCTCGCCGCGATGGATTACTCGGACCTGATCCTCGTGGTGGTGGGCATGGATTTGCCGCGGCTACGCGACGGGAAGCTGTATTTGAAGAATCTTCTGGCGGCCAATTACCCGAAGGAAAAGATCCGCGTCGTCGTCAATCGCGCAACCAGTTCGAAGGAAATATCCCCGTCTGAGGTCGAGACGATCTTGGAGTTTCCCGTGACGACGCAAATCCCGAGTGACGACGCGCTCGTAGGCTCATCGGTGAACCTGGGGCAGACCTTTGTCAGCGCGAACCCGAACAAACCAGTGGCCAAGGCGATTCTGACTTTGGCGGAGGCCATGTCGCCCTCGTCCGTCACGGTCGAAAGAAAACGCTCGGGAAAATGGTTTTCGTTCATGCAATGAATATCAGCTAAGAAGAGGTGCAGCAGATTATGGCGACCACCCCAGAAGTCAGTACACAACTATATTTGGAATCCAAGAACGCAATCCTCGCGTACTTAGTTCAGAACATCGACCAGAAGCTCCTCGAAAAGGGTGATGAAGCGCTCTTGCGCCGCCGCGTCGAGGAACTTGTCGAAGAGAAACTTCGCTCGGAAAAGCTGCCGTTCTCGCGCCAGATGCGGAACCGCCTCGTGTCCGACATGGCGGACGAAATCCTCGGCTTCGGCCCGATCGAGCCGCTGCTGCGCGACCCCACCGTTACGGAAGTCATGGTCAACCGCCCGGACCAGGTCTATTGCGAGCGGTTTGGCAAACTGGAATTGACGGACATTCAATTCCGTGACTTCGACCATATTCGCCACGTCATTGACAAGATTGTCACGCCGCTGGGGCGCCGCGTGGACGAATCCAGCCCGATGGTGGACGCGCGCCTGCCCGACGGCTCGCGTGTCAACGCCATCATCTCGCCACTCTCGCTCAACGGCCCGGTACTCACGATTCGTAAATTCTCCGTCGACCCGTACACCGTGGAGGATCTGATCGGTTTTGGCACCATCACCCAGGGCATGGCGGCATTTATCGCCGCATGCGTGAAGGTCAAATTGAACATCCTCGTCTCCGGTGGTTCGGGCGCGGGCAAGACGACGCTGCTCAACGTGCTCTCGTCCTTCATTCCCGAAGGCGAGCGCGTGGTCACCGTCGAGGACGCGGCGGAACTGAAGCTTCATCAGCCGCATGTGGTGCGACTCGAATCGCGCCCCCCCAACATCGAAGGCAAAGGCGAAATCAAGATTCGGGACCTCGTTCGCAACTGCCTGCGTATGCGTCCCGACCGCATCGTGGTCGGCGAAGTGCGTGGCGGCGAGGCGCTCGACATGTTGCAGGCGATGAACACGGGCCATGAAGGTTCGATTTCCACGATTCACTCCAACACCCCACGCGATGCGCTGGCGCGTTTGGAGACAATGGTGATGATGTCGGGCATGGATCTGCCCTCACGCGCCATCCGTGAGCAGGTCGCCGCAGCGATTCATATGATCGTGCAAATCGGACGCCTGAGTGACGGCAGCCGCAAAGTCATCAGCGTAAGCGAGATCCAAGGCATGGAAGGCAACGTCATTGTGCTGCAAGATTTGTTCACGTTCCAGCAAAAGGGCATTGGCGAAGGCGGCAAGGTTCTGGGGAGCATGCAGGCTACGGGCATGGTGCCCAAGTTCATGGAGCGCTTCAATGCCGCGGGCGTCCATTTGCCGCCGGAAATCTTCAAGAGGGCGAGCGAGGTCCGCAAGAATGGATAATCTTTATATTATCATAATTCTCGCCCTAGGCGCCTGTTTGCTGCTCGGCTACGGTGTGTATTTGCAGGCGACGCGGCGCAAAACCATCCTGGCGGAGCGACTGGAAACGTACGCCACCATCGAGGAGGAGGCGGCGCGGACGACCCAGACGGAATTGCAGAACATGAGTCCCGTTCCCCGCCTGCTGCACATGGTGCTCCCCAAGGGGTACCTGTTGCGGTTGGAAGAGGAACTTGCGCGGGCCGACCTCCCGATCCGTTCCTCGGAATACATATTGCTGCGGTTGGTGCTGGCTGGCGCCGGGTTCTTGATTGGCCGTTATTTCATTGGGAATATTCAAAGTGGGCTCATTGTGGGTGTCGCGGGTTTCTTTGCCCCTGCCATATTCGTACGGACACACCAGAACCAACGTCGCGCAAAGTTCGTCAAACAGTTGGCCGATGCGCTGATGTTGCTGACGAATTCGTTGCGTTCGGGCTACGGTTTTGTCAAGGGACTGGAGCTTGTCGCCAAGGAAATGGGCGATCCGATTTCCAAGGAACTGAACCGCATGTTGCGAGAAGTCAACCTCGGCGCCACACTCGAGGACGCGCTCTTGAACCTTGGACGGCGCGTGAACAGCCAAGATCTGGACATTGTAATCGGCGCCTACCTTGTCCAAAAAGACGTCGGCGGCAATCTGACCGAGATCATGGAAAAGGTCGCGGAAACCATCCGCGAGCGGTTGCGCATCCAGGGCGACATTCGCGTGTTGACGACGCAAGGCAAGCTCTCAGGGTTGATCGTCGGCCTGATGCCCTTCGTGGTCTTCATCCTTCTGTTTATGTGGGCCCCGGACTATTTCAACACGATGTTTGGTCCGCCGATTGTGGCCCACTTCGCGAGTTACGATATTCCCATGGGTGTGCTCATGCTGGCGGGGGCCGTGGCCTGGCAACTCATTGGCGCGTACATGATCTTCAAAATCATTTCCGTAAAGGTGTGACCTATGCTCATTTTCACCATTATCACCGCGTTCCTCTTCTTCGTGTTGTCGGGCATCGGATACTACCGCACGTCTTCGCGATTCACCGTCGAGAAGCGTATCGAGCAGATCATGACCGCCGACGCGCAGACCGCGGAAGAGGAATTGGCGAAGCCGTTTATGCAACGCGTGCTGTTGCCGATCGGCGATTCCATGGCGAAATTGTTTCGCGGATACACGCCGGCAGAGGTGGCCGAACGCACGCACAAGAAACTTGTCATGGCAGGCTTGTATCCGCGCGTGACCGCAGTGCAACTGTTGGGTCTGTGTTGGTTCAGCGCGGCGGGCAGCGTCATTCTGGTGTTCGTCATGATTCTGGCACTGGGCAACGCCCCCGGAGGCCAATTCAAGTACAGCGATCCATTCAACCTCTTCTACCTATTGATCGGCGCCTTTGGGGGGTACACCTTCCCGCAATTCGTGCTCAGCCGGAAGCTGAAGACGCGACAGGAACAGATTCTGACGGCGCTGCCGTACTCGATCGACATTCTTTCCATCAGCGTGGAAGCCGGCATGGGTTTTGACGCCGCCGTGGCCTACACGATGCGCAAGATCAAGGGGCCGCTCACCGAGGAATTCTCCAAGACGCTCAACGAAATCCGCCTTGGGAAACCCCGTCTGGAGGCGCTGGAAGACTTGGGCAATCGCGCCGGGGTCGACGACCTGAAAACGTTCATTACGGCGGTTGTGCATGCGAGTCGTTTGGGTGGCAGCATCACCAACACACTTCGTGTCCAAGCCGATTCGATCCGTGTCCGCCGTCGCCAGCGGGCGCAAGAGATGGCTATGAAGGCCCCGATCAAGATCGTGTTCCCTCTCGTCTTGTTCATTTTTCCCGCGTTGTTTGTCGTGTTGCTCGGCCCCGCGCTGGTCAGCGTTTGGCTGCAGATGGGCCAGTAAACGACGCAGAAGTGGATTGCGATGGTTTTGGTCAACGCCACAAAGAAAACGGTTGTCTCCGACAATTGCCATTTCGCCAATACGGTGCTCAAGCGCATGGTTGGATTGCTGAACCGTGGGCAATTTGGCAAAGGCGAAGGCTTGCTGCTGGACCGCTGCTACGGGATTCACACCTTTGGGATGCGTTTTCCCATTGACGTGTTGTTTCTTGATAAGGATTTGCGCGTGATTCGGGCCGTCAAGGCCCTGCCGCCCCACCGAACCTGTATCGTCAGGAAGTCCGTTTACGTCTTGGAGGTTCCCATTGGGGCACTCGATACCTCGTGCACCGAGGAAGGCGACCAGATTCAAATCCGCACCGCCAACACCGACGTGACGACCCACGTGCGCGCCGCCGTGACCGAAAACGCACCGTTTGGGTCGGTCAACGCGCGTGGCCGAGATAATTCTGGGCCACCTGACAGTACTTCTCAGCCCAACCCTTGATTTTCGCGCGCTCCGCCGGGCCGAGGTGGCTGATCACTTTGGCAGGGGCCCCATAAACCAGCGAACCCGGCGGTACTCGCAGTCCTTCAGTCAGCAGGGCGGCGGCGCCGATAATACTTTGTTCGCCGACCACCACGCCGTTCATCAATATCGCCCCCATCCCGATCAACACCTCGTCGGAAACCGTGCACCCATGCAGGATCACGCGATGGCCGACCGTCACGTAGTTCCCCACCACGCACGCGTGTTCGTCGGCAACATGGCACACGCTGCTGTCCTGGATGTTTGTGTGATGGCCGATCACGACCCGGTTGATGTCGCCCCGCAGCACACTGCTGAACCAGATGCTCGACTGCTCGCCGATCTGCGTGTCGCCGATCACCCGCGCGTTATCGGCGATGAATACACCGGCGCCAATCTGCGGCCGTTGGCCGAGGTATTCGAGCACGTTGCCCATGCCGCGAATTCTGGCGATGTGCGTTGCAAAATGCAAAGCAGATTTGGCAAGATTTGGCCACAGCATGGCGCCGGGAAAACCAACACCTCCGAAATGGATTGTCGTTCGCCTGGGCGGCGACATGAATTGGTGGCTTGACGAGACCAGCGCGGACATCTACTGGGGGGAACGCGGCCGCGGACTGCTCGACCCGCGCCAAGTCGCCTGCTTGGCGGAAGCGCTCGATGAGTATGCGCCCTACGGCTTCCACCGCCGGCTCCTCGACGCCGCGTTTCAGTTGTTCGAACTCGAATCCGAGTTGGATGATGATCGCCTCCGTCTTGCGCCCGTCGACCAAGGCGATTTTGCCGCCGGCGAGCAACTCTTCGCGTTGCCGCTGATCGATGACGACGAGACGGGCGCATACTACGATTTCATCGACGCGATCAGCGCCGCCCACATCCGCAAACTCAACGCCACCCACGACTACGTCCGCGATTGCACTGAATTGGAGATGCAGGAGGAACTCGACGCGCTCGACCGCGACCGCTACATCGCCGCCGAAAACATTCACTGCTTTGACGAGATCAACGAGATCCTCCAATGGAGACCCGCCGAATGGGAAGAATCCGGTCCCTAGTACTGTTTGCGACGACGGTTGGGAGCACGGCGGTTTCGGCCGCCGATTGGTCCATGCTGGAACAATATCAAAGAACAATCTCGCGCCCGGAATTCGACAATCTCCTCGGGCGCATCTACTGCCCGTCCGGCGCGTTCACGAATTACTTGGCGTTCACGACGAACTCCGTCACGGTGTTCTCCACGACGGAGAAAACAAATCCGCCGCTGTTCACCCTGCGGTTCTCGGCGGCAGCTTCGTCGCTCGTCCCTCATCCCCCAGTCTTCAAGCGCATCGCCCTCGATCCCGGCCACATCGGCGGTGAATGGGCGCGCATGGAGGAACGCTTCTTCGAGCGCGGCAAGGATCGCCCCGTGCAGGAAGCCGTGCTGAACCTCACCGTTGCCCGATTGCTCAGGACGCGGCTCGAAACGGCGGGAGCACAGGTGTTCCTCACCAAAGACAATTTTGCGCCCGTGACGGACAAGCGTCCCGAGGACTTTCACACGCAGGCCGAACAGGAAATCTCGGCATCCGCGCGATTCGATGCCTTCCCGCCGCTGGATCGCGAGGCCGCGCGGGCCGATGCAGTCCGCAAGCGCGCCGAACTGCTCTTCTACCGCAGTTCCGAAATCGCGGCGCGGGCCAACCTGCTCAACGAGAAGATCAAACCCGACCTCACGATTTGCCTGCACTTCAACGCCGTCGAATGGGATGACTGCCGGAATCTGGTCGATGACAACCGTCTGGTCGTGTTCGTGCACGGCAATTATCTCGCGTCGGAGTTGAAGGACGACGACCAGAAGCTGCGGCTGTTCTCGAAGCTGTTGGAGCGTTCGCACCCGGCCGAACTGGCCGCCGCCGAGGCGATTGCCACAACCCTTGCCAATGCCACCAAACTGTTCCCCGTCGAGTACGGCCCAGGCAGCGGTTCCGTCCGCGCCGGCGACAACCCGTACGTCTTTGCCCGCAACCTTGCCGCCAGCCGTCTCGTCGACGGCCCGGTCGTATTCCTCGAGCCGTACTACATGAACAACCGGATCGTCTATCAACGCATCCAGCTCGGTGATTACGAAGGCACCCGCGACGTGAACGGCGTCCCCATGAAAAGCATCTTCCGCGAATACGCCGATGCCGTGGCGGACGGATTGAGCAAGTTGATCCCGAAGCAGGTCGTTCACTAACACTTGGCCCGAAACTGGTCGACCAGGCGCTGGAATCGGCTTTCGTAGAGCATCTCGTAGAACCGAAAACGCTCGGGAAACAGGCGGGCGGCCTCCGTGCGCAGGAACAACCGCTCGATGTTGATGTCGCGCACGGAGATGTCGGTCGCCACGATGAGGAAACTGAGGCGATCCACGCGTCGTTGGAGCCGGCGATAGGCTTGTTCGCTGGGAAACATTGCTTACGGTAGCACAGCTTTCGAAGCCACGCCAATTTGGGTGCGTTTCTGCATGAAAACCACCCCGTCCGGCGCTGTTTTCCAGCATTTACACCGCATTTTTTGCCTCTTTTTGCAAAACGAACCCAACTCACTTTTTCCCCCAACACATTCATATTTAAATAGATACGCATTTTTCAGTTGGGTTCGTTTGGTAAAAAACACCCTTTTTTGGAAAGTCCCATGCCAACCGAGGGTGTTTCCTCCTTTGGAGTGCGGTGACTTGTCACCGCTTTGCCGTTGGCCGCTTCCGCCTGCCATTGTAGGCCGCGTGCCCCCCACGCGGCGTCCGTGCCTACCTCCCAACTCCTTTTTCAAAGAACCGTCATGATCATACCACCCCCGGCCCACCGCGTCCAGCAAAAATATCAGTTTTCGATAGCGGAGTCCTCGCCACGTTCCACGTGGTGACGACACGCCGCACGCCGTACTCCTGCGGCAATCCCCAGCCCATCCGGGAAGATGTTGGTAGGGCGCTCTGGCCCAGAGCCCCGTTCCCACCCTCCCTCCTTTTCCAGTTGATTTTCACGGGCTACCCTCCCAGAATACTCCCATGATTTTAGCGATCTTGATGGTTTTGGGGGCGGGGATTTTCCGGCTGGCCGCGCACGGGTTCCACTGGTGGAACATCGCGCCCGTGGCCGCCATGGCGTTGCTCGGCGGCATGTACCTCGGGCGCCGCTACGCGCTCTGGGTGCCGTTGGCGGTGTTGTTGGCAACCGACATCGTGCTCAACGTCTGGATGGGCTATCCGATCATTTACTGGCCGCGCGGGTTCGACTACGCCGCGTTCCTGCTGGTGGGCCTCCTCGGACTATGGGCGCGCGAGCGGAAAGTTGGCGTCAAGATTGGCGCAGCCATCGCGACACCGTTTGTGTTCTTCCTGATCAGCAATTTCGCCGTGTGGCTCTTCGGGCTGAGCCTGGCGAACACGCCGTACGCGAAAACGCTGTCGGGCTTGGCGGAATGCTACACCGCAGGGTTGCCGTTCCTGCGCGGAACGATGATTGGCGACTGGGCGTTCATGGCGTTGTTCGCGCTGTCCGCCGTATGGGCCCGCCGCGCCTCGGGCGAACGGGCACACTGGCTGGTCACTGAAGCCCGAGCGTAGGATTCCCCAGCGCATCCGGCCGGTGTAGCGTGGCCTGTCCCCAGGCCATCCTGTCTAGCCAGCTTTTTTTCACCCACTTCCCCTCCACCGGAGGTTTACCCGCCGCAGGCGGGGGATTGAGGGGTGGGTCTCAGCGTGCAGCAAATGGGACCAAAGCACCCCATGCCGTGCGTTGCCTTTTTGTCACTTGGCAATAAAGGCCTCGCGCAACCCATATCCACGGCGCTGGATGTGCAAACAGGCCTCCCCACTGGTGCCGAACACCATTGGGGAACATGTCAGGCGACGGCGTCTCCAACTGCACCTCTTTCAGGCCGACTTGGCAAAGCTGTTCGGCGTGGACCTTGGCTCCGTCCGCAATTGGGAGCAGGGCATTTTCCAGCCCGCCGACACCTCCATGCCGCGCATCATTGCCTGGCTTGGCTACGACCCCCTAGATCCTGCTGAATGGGGCCCCGCGCTCCCCGCCAAGGCTCCATGAAACCGAATCCGATCTGCCGATCTCCGGTTAGTTTCTGTAGATCGTGAACTTGCCGTTCTTAACGGTCAGCATCTCAAACGCGTGGAGATCCAGACCGGTGTGGTCTGTGGCGGAGAAATCGAAAATGCCCGCCGTGCCGACCAGCCCGTGGAGATTCTCAATCGCGTCCCGCACCTTGTCCCGGTCCGTCGAGCCCGCCTTCTTGATCGCCTCGGTTACAATCAACAGCGCGTCGTAGGCGTGGCCACCGAATGTGCTGACGTCCTCCTGGTAGGCTGCCTCGTAGTCTTTCTTGTAAGAGGCCAGCAGCTTCTTTTGCGGGTGACTGTCGAGCAATTCGTCCACAACCAGCAGCCGGCCCGACGGGAAGATCGTGCCCTCCGCCGCCACACCCGCCTGCTCCACATACTTGCGATTCCCGAACCCGTGGCTCTGGAACAACGGCACATCCAAGCCGATCTGTTTCATGTTCTTGGCGACAATGAACTGGGCGGGAACGACGGACCAGTTCACCACGGCCTGCACGCCGGCCACGCTTTTGACCTTGGTCAGAATATCGGTCAGGTCGGTCGCCTGCTTGTCATAGACCTCGTTTGCCAGAATCTCGATGCCTCTCGGCTTTGCCAGGTCCTCGATCTGCTTCTTGCCGGCGCTGCCAAAGCCGTCGTTGCTGCTCACTACGGCGATCTTGGTGATCCCTTTGTCCTTCATCGTGCGGAAAATCCAGATGATCGCCTGGCTGTCTTTTTGGGCTGTCTTGAATACATACTTCGCGACTGGATTGACAATCACTTCCGCCGCCGCGCAGGAAATGAGAATCATCTTGTTCTCTTCGCAGAGGGCCTTGATCTGCATCGTCTCGCCGCTGGTGGACGGGCCGATGATGGCCAATACCTTCTCCTCTTCGATCAACTGTTTGGCAAACGAGACGGCCTTCTCCGGGCTGCCGCTGCTGTCCTTAATTACCAATTCCACCTTCTGTCCCAGCACGCCGCCTTGGGCATTGATCTTATCGACGAACATTTTGGCCGTCTTTACCTCCGGCTCACCGAGGAATGACGCCGGCCCCGTCTGCGAAAAGATGGCACCAATCTTGATCGTTTTGGATGTGTCAACCGCAGAACTGTTCGGGACGACGCATTGGACCCCGATGAGCGCCATCCCGACAGCACTAAGAAGAGTTCTCCTCGTATGGTTCTCCCTTTCGTTTCAGCAACGGCCGGCACCTGCACCCTCTGTCGCGTTGCCGCATGGCCCCGACTACACAGAGACTGCCAGAAACGTTTCGACTGTGTCAAGAAGGCGGAACAAGCCTCGAAAAGAGGTCAGTTCGTTTTTCGTTATCAAAAGGAGTTGGGGGTGCGCCACGTTCGCTGCAACATCTTGTCGCTTGCCAATTGTTGACTGATCTAACCGAGGCCATAGCGCATGCCGCGGCGTGTTTGCAGGCCGAATTGTTCCGTCAGCCAGCCGACGGGCACCTTGGTCAATCCCCGATGATTTTCACGAGCACGCGTTTGCGGCGTTTGCCGTCGAATTCGCCGTAGAAGATTTGCTCCCACGGGCCGAAGTCCAGCCGTCCATCGGTCACGGCGACGACCACTTCCCGTCCCATGACCGTGCGCTTGAGGTGGGCGTCGGCATTGTCTTCACCCGTGTTGTGAGCGTATTGGGAATAGGGTTTCTCGGGCGCGAGTTTCTCCAGCCACTTCTCGAAATCCTGATGCAGCCCGGACTCGTTATCGTTGATGAAAACGCTCGCCGTGATGTGCATTGCGTTGCACAGCACCAGCCCGTCTTTGATTTTGCTTTCCCGCAAACAGGCTTCCACGTCGGGCGTGATATTTACGAATCCACGTCGGGCGGGGATGTTGAACCAGAGTTCCTTGCGATAGCTTTTCATGGCTTCCATCATAGCGGTTGTGCTAAGAAAAAGGGATGGGAGAATAGCAGCCGATGAAAATTGCCAGCCTCACACAAATTCCCGCCGAGAAAGTCGAAATGGACGGCGCGAAGGATTGTCAGGTCAAATTGGCGGTCACCGCCCGTGATGGCGCGCCGAATTTTGCGATGCGCGTCTTCGAAATCGCGCCGGGCGGCAACACACCGCTTCATCATCATCCGTACGAGCATGAGATTTACGTGATGGAAGGGCAGGGTACGGTCTGGCGCGAGGGCAAGGACGTGCCGATCAAGCCCGGCGACGTGTTGTATATCCCCGCCGACGAACAGCATCAGTTCAAGAATGCAGCCGACAAGCCGTTCAAGTTCATGTGCCTGATTCCGGCGAAATTCCAGAAATGTTGAATCCACATGGCGCGACTCACCAAGATTGTCACCCGCACGGGTGACGGCGGAACGACGGGACTCGCCGGCGGCAAGCGGGTCAGCAAGGATTCACCGCGCGTGTGGGCGAACGGCACCGTGGACGAGTTGAGTTCAGCCATTGGAGTAGCGCGGTCTGGCAGCGCCGATGCCGGTCTTGATACGCGGCTGCGTCAGATCCAGAACGATTTGTTCAACCTCGGGGCCGAACTCGCCACGCCGGCCGATGGTTTTCGACAGGGCATGCCACGCATCGAACAACGGCATGTGGCCGACCTTGAGAAGTTGGTCGAAGATCTCACTCGGGAACTCGGGTCGCTGGAGGAGTTCATACTGCCCGGTGGCAGCCCGGTCGCCGCGCAATTGCACGTGGCGCGGACGATCTGCCGGCGAGCGGAACGTTTCTGTGTGCGCTTGAGCAAGGAAGAGAAGATCGGCGAGTGGGTGGTCCCTTACTTGAATCGCCTGAGCGACGCGCTCTTCACGCTGGCCCGCTGGGCCAACAAAAAGGCCGGTGTGAAGGAGACGTACTGGAAGAAGTAACCGCCGCCCGTTACGCGCCAACGAGCGTCTCGCCAAATCTCGCGCTCAGTGCTGTGAATACGATCTCCACGATTTGCATCAGATTGAATCGCGAGTTGTCGATGACCAGGTCGTGGGGAAATGGGAAGTCGGGATCGAGCACGAAGAACGTGTTGATGTAGTGATGCCGCTGCTTCTCGCCTTCCGTGACGGTTTTCTCCGCTTCAGTCATCGACAGGTTGCGATTCGTGGCGATGGCATGGACCCGCCAGGCGCGCGGGGCGACCAGTCGAATATGCATGCCGTTGCGAAGGTCCTGCGTCACCAGGGAACTTCCGCGACCCACCAGCACCGCATGCCCATGCACGGCCAACGTGCGGATGACTTCCGCGAGCTTGCGCACGACGAGGGCGTCGGTGTCCTGGCGATTGATGATGGTATCGAACAACTTGCCCATTGCGACGCGCCGTTTGTCGTCCAGCATGTCGAGAATCGCGCGCTGCATGCCCGGATCTTCGGCGACCTTGTCGAGCAGTTCGCGGTCGTAGTCAACCCACGGGATGGATGGACGGCAGCGTTCGTTAAGGGTTTCCACAAGCTGTTCCGCCAGCGCCAGGGCTTCACAGCCGAATTCACGGGAAATCGCCACAAACGGGTAGGTTTCCAGGCGACGTTTATCACCGAGGGGCTTGACTTTATCCCAAGCCTTGACGTGCGCGGCCATTCGTACTTCCACGTCCAACCCGACCCAACCTTGAGAGATCTGAGTCATTTCGCGGCGACAGCATACTCCGCAACCTTCAAGCGTGCAAGCGCGCGTTGCAGGGAGGCCTGGGCCCTGGCCGAATCCATGTCGGAAGATTTTTGCTGCAACCGCTCTTCCGCGCGCTCTTTGGCGCGACGGGCGCGGGTCACGTCGATTTCCTCGGGACGCTCGGCGCTGCGCGTGAGCACCGTCGTGCGCGCCGTTTGCACCACCAGGAAACCGGTGCCGACGACCATGTATTGGTCTTTGCCATCGGGCATCCGCATGCGCAAGGGGCCCGGCTTGAGCGCGAACACGAACGGCGCGTGGTTCGCCAGGATCTCGAACACGCCTTCCTGCCCCGGCGCGATGACAAAGCGCACTTCTTCACGCAAGAAGAGCTTCTGTAGCGTGAGAATCTCGAACGGGAATGTTTTTCCGTCAGCCATGGCGGGAACGCGATCAGGCCTTCAGCTTGTCGGATTTGGCGCGGGCCTCCTCGATCGTGCCCACCATGTAGAACGCCTGTTCAGGCAGGTCGTCGTGTTTGCCGTCGAGGATTTCCTTGAAGCTGCGGATGGTCTCAGTCACGCGCACATACTTGCCTTCGAAACCCGTAAACTGCTGCGCGACGAAGAACGGCTGTGACAGGAAACGTTGGATTTTACGGGCGCGCGCGACGGTAAGCTTGTCTTCCTCGCTCAGTTCTTCCATGCCGAGGATGGCGATGATGTCCTGCAAATCCTTGTATCGTTGCAATACCAGCTGCACGCCGCGCGCGACCTTGTAGTGGTCTTCACCGACCACCAGCGGATCGAGAATGCGCGAGGTCGACGCCAGCGGATCCACGGCGGGATAGATGCCCAACTCGGCGATCTGGCGCGAGAGCACGATGGAGCCGTCAAGATGCGTGAACGTCGTGGCCGGCGCGGGATCGGTGATGTCGTCGGCCGGCACATACACCGCCTGCACCGAGGTGATCGAACCGCGCTTGGTGGAGGTGATGCGTTCCTGAAGGTCGCCCATTTCCGTGCCGAGCGTCGGTTGATAGCCGACTGCGCTGGGCATGCGCCCGAGCAACGCGGACACTTCCGAGCCAGCCTGGGTAAAGCGAAAGATGTTGTCGATAAACAGAAGCACGTCCTTGTTCTCGTAGTCGCGGAAATATTCGGCCTCGGTGAGCGCCGAGAGCGCCACGCGCAAACGCGCGCCGGGCGGCTCGTTCATCTGGCCGAAGACCATGACGGTATTGGCGATGACGCCCGATTCGGTCATTTCCAGGTACAGATCGTTGCCTTCGCGGGTGCGTTCGCCGACGCCGCCGAACACGGAGTACCCGCTGTGTTCCTTGGCGATATTGCGGATGAATTCCTGGATGAGCACCGTCTTGCCGACGCCCGCGCCGCCGAACAGACCGATCTTGCCGCCTTTCGCGAACGGGGCGAGCAGATCGATGGACTTCAACCCCGTCTCAAACTGTTTCGTCGCCGCCACTTGTTCGTCGAACGGCGGCGAAAGACGGTGAATCGGCAGTCTCATTTTGGCGTTGATCGGGCCCTTGCCGTCGATGGGATTACCGAGCAAGTCGAGAATCCGTCCGAGAGACGCCGGGCCGACGGGCACTGTGATTGGCCCGCCGGTGTCGATGGCTTCCATGCCGCGCACGAGGCCTTGCGTCTGGCTCATGGCGACGGTGCGGACGGTGTTGTCGCCAAGGTGACTGGCGACTTCGCACGTCAGGTTGATGCCGCGCGCCTTGTCCTGGATCGTGATGGCGTTATTGATCGGGGGCAGTTCCTCGGTGAAAAACTCGATGTCCACGACGGGCCCGATGACCTGCGCGACCTTGCCTTTCTGATGTTCGTCCGTGCTCATGATGGCTTGTCTCCTGCGTGAAATCTATTCTTTCTCGGCCAACGCGTTGGCCCCCGCGACCACTTCCAAGAGTGCCGTTGTGATCGAGCCCTGGCGGGCGCCGTTGTATTCGCGAGTCAATCCGGTGATCATGTCGGACGCGCTGTCCGTGGCGGCCTTCATCGCGACCATGCGCGCCGCCTGCTCGCTGGCCAGCGATTCGACGAGCGCGCGATAGACCAACACCTCGATGTACTGGGGCAAAAGCGTGTTGAGCAACTCCTCCGCCCCCGGTTCGAATTGATAGGCAGTCTTGGTACCCTGTGCGGCTTGATCGGGCTGGCCGAGGGGCAGCAACCGGGCCACCACCGGCTGCGATCGCAGCACGCTGACGAATTTCGCGTACGCCAGGTACACCTGATCGTATTTCGCCGCGCCGTAATCCGTGGTGATCCACTTGCTGATGTTGCCGACTTCCTCCAACCGCACCTCGCGCGAGGGCTGCGGAAAGTGGTTCGCGATCTGGTAGCCGAGACGCAGAAAATGTTCGCGTCCCTTGCGTCCCACGGTGATGATCTCAACCGGCACAGCCTGATCGATCAAGAACCGGTGTGCTTCGCGGATGATGCCGGCGTTGAACGCGCCGCACAACCCGCGGTCGGCGGTGACCAACACCAAGGCCACGCTCTTCACCTCGCGTTGCGCCATCAAGGGGTGTCGTCCCGCCCCGCCGCTGGAGGCGACCACGTCCTGCAGAATCTCGGAAAGGCGCTCCGCATAAGGCCGCGCCGATTCGGCCTTGGCCTGCGCGCGCCGCAGCCGGGCCGCGGCGATCATGTTCATCGCCTTGGTGACCTGGCGGATGTTCTTGACGCCCTTGATGCGGCGGCGAATGTCGCGGAGCGAAGCCATGACAACTCACTTCGCCGAGAAGAGACCTTTAAACTCGTCGGCGGCCTTCTTGAGACCCGACACGATTTCCTCGGTGAGTTCCTTGCGGTCGCGCAACCCGGTGACCACGCTGGAATACTTGCTCTTGAGGAATTGCAGGAACTCGACTTCGTACTGGCGGATGGCCGACACCGGGATTCCGTCGAGATAACCATTCGTGGCAACCCAAATCACCGCCACCTGGTCTTCCGCGCTCATCGGTTGATACTGGGGCTGCTTAAGCAACTCGACCATGCGCTGGCCGCGATCAAGCTGGGCCTTGGTCGTCTTGTCGAGATCGCTGGAAAGCTGGGCGAACGCCGCCAGCTCGCGGTACTGCGCGAGACTCAGGCGCAACGTGCCCGCGATTTTCTTCATCGCCTTGGTCTGGGCGTTGCCGCCGACGCGGCTGACTGACAAACCGACCGACACGGCCGGACGAACGCCTGCATAGAACAAGTCGGACTCGAGATAGATCTGCCCATCCGTGATCGAAATGACGTTGGTCGGGATGTACGCCGAGTAATCGCCTTCCTGCGTCTCGATGATCGGCAATGCGGTCAGCGAGCCGCCACCCTTGGGATAGACGGGATTGAGCTTCGGCGCGTCGCTGTTGAGCTTCGCGGCGCGTTCCAGCAACCGGCTGTGGAGATTGAAAATGTCGCCGGGGAACGCTTCGCGGCCCGGGGGTCGGCGCAACAGCAACGAAACCTGCCGATAGGCAACGGCGTGCTTCGAAAGATCATCGTAAATCACCAGCGCGTGGCGGCCGAGATCGCGGAAGTATTCACCCATCGCGCAGCCGGAGTAGGGAGCGACGAACTGCATCGGGGCCGGGTTGTCGGCAGTCGCGCTGACGACGATGGTGTAATCCATCGAGCCGTACTTCTCCAGGGTCTCGACGACACTGACGACCGTGGACTTCTTCTGCCCAATCGCCACATAGATGCAGGCGACGTCGCCGCCTTTCTGGTTGATGATGGTGTCGACGCAGATGGCGGTCTTGCCGGTCTGACGGTCGCCGATGATCAACTCGCGCTGTCCGCGGCCAATTGGGATCATCGAGTCGATGGCCTTCAACCCCGTTTGCAGCGGTTCCTTGACGGGTTCGCGCTCAATGACGCTGGGCGCGCGCGATTCAATGGGACGAAGCGTCTTGGTATTGATCGGGCCCTTGCCGTCGATGGGCTGGCCGATGGCATTGACCACGCGGCCGAGCAATTCGTCGCCCACGGGCACGGACAACGGACGACCCGTGCGCTTGACGAGGTTGCCTTCGGAAATCTGCGTGAAGTCGCCGAGGATCATCACGCCGACCTCCTCTTTTTCGAGGTTGAGCGCCATGCCGAAGATGTTGTTGGGGAACTCCAACATTTCCTCGGCCATGCAGTTGGGCAGGCCCTTGATGCGGGCGATGCCGTCACCACAGTCGATGACTTCGCCGACTTCCTGGACGGTGACTTCGGCCTTGTACTCGGAGATACTGCGCTTCAAAACGTCGGAAATCTGTTTCGCGTCGAACGTGAGAGTGTCTGGCATGGTGTTCCTCGTTACTGCGCCAACCGTTCTTTAATCTGGTCCAGCTTGTGGCGAAGGCTGCCGTCAATGATTTGTTCGCCGACCTGGATGATCGCGCCGCCAAGTATCGACGGGTCAACCTTCTGGAAAAGTTGCACGTTCTTGCCGGTGACGCGCGACAACTCCGCCGCCAGACGATTCAGGGTCACGTCGTCAACCGGGATGGCGGTCGTCACTTCGCCGCTGATTTTTTGCGTGGCGCCGGCGGCGCACGCGCTGAATTCCTCGATGACAGCCACCACACGCCCCGCGCGGTCCTGATCGCTCAGCGTAATCAATGTATTGAGCACGAGCGGATGCACGCGTCCCTGGAACAGGTCGCTGAGCGCCTTGCGTTTGCCTTCGTGCTGGATGTTGGGCTCCTTGAGGAACTGCAGCAAATCGGGATTCTTCTTGAGCAACTCGCGAAGACGGAACAGTTCCTCTTCGACGCGGCTGACGACGCCTTCGGCCTGCGCCATCTCGAAGAGGGCGCGGGCATAACCGGTATTGATCGGATCGTGCGGCATGGTGGTCAGGCGGTTGATCAGGTGTGGCGGACCTTGCCGAGGTCTTTGATCAGGTTGTCAATGAGCTGGCGATGGGTGGCTTCATTGACTTCCTTTTCAATGACGCGCGAGGCAATCTGGACGGAGAGGTCGGCCACGGTGTCCTTCATCTCCTGAATCCCTTTGTCCTTCTGGCGGTTGATTTCCTCCTGGGCGCGCTGCACGGCGGCGGACGCCTCGGTATTGGCCTTTTCGACGACTTCCTTGCGGACGCGTTCGCCGAGTTGGCGGGCTTCTTCGATGACTTTGCCGGCTTCGTTGCGGGCTTCCGCGAGTTGTTTTTGGTAGTCCTCCATCAGTTTCTTCGATTCCGCGCGCTGTTTTTCGGCATCGTCGATGGATTTCTTGATGGTCTCACTGCGGCGGTCGAGCGCCTGCGCGATCGGCTTGAACGCGAACTTCGCCAGCAGCACGAGCAACACCACGAAGGCGACGAGCGTCCAGATTTGCAGGCCCCAGTCGGTTGGTGGGATCTGGCTGCCTTCGCCGGGTGGCGGGGCCGCTTCTTCCGCCCACGCCACGACGCCGGTGATGGCGACGAAACTCGCCGTGGCGATGAACGAGTGGATGATGCGATGGAGCGTCTTCATTGGGCCGTCACTTCGCGGCGAGCAAGATGAACGTGATGAGCAGGGCGTACAGCGCCTGGGCTTCGACGAGCGCGAACCCGGTGAACATCAAGCGTTGCACCAGCGGCAGCGCCTCGGGTTGGCGCGCCGCCGACTCGATGCTCTTGCCGAAAATGACTCCAATGCCGACACCGGAACCGAGAGTGCCAAGGCCCACCGCCAGACCAGCGCCCAGCTTGGCCAGCGCCGCGGTGCTGATGATTTGCGCTGCTTGCGCTACTGTGTTTGTGTCCATTCCATTCTCTCCAACTGTTTAGTGTGATTCTTCCAGTGCTTCGCCCAGATACAACGCCGTCAACAAGGCGAAAATGAAGGCCTGAATGAAGGCCACAAAGATCTCAAACGCGTCCATGACGATCACGCCTACAAACGGTGCGGGCGCCACCAGTTTCCAAAATCCGTGGCTGAGCATCCAGGTAACCCCAATCAACTCTCCCGTTACCAAGACGATGACGATCTGGTGTCCCGCTGTCATGTTGGCAAATAGACGAATGGCCAGCGAAAACGGGCGAGCAAAGATGCCGATCAATTCAATGAATGGCATCAACGAGAACCGCAACCAGGCTGGCGCACTCTTTGGAAACAACAAACCCAAGTAGTATTTGAACCCGTGCGCCTTGATGGCGACGGCCTGCACGATGAGGAATACCATGATCGCCATCGTCGCCGTCACGTTCAAATTGCTCGTCGGCGCGTGGAAATAGCCGGGAATCGGCACCAAGCCGAGAAGATTGTTGAACAGGATGAAGAAAAAGACCGTGGCGACGAACGGGAACCACTTCGAACCGTGATGTCCCATGAACGCGTCGGAAATGTTTTCGCGCACGAAATCCAGCATCGCTTCCACGAGGTTCGGGAAGCGTCCCGATCCGGTCACGTTCACGGCACGGGCCGCGCCCACCAGGAACAGAAACGTCAGCACCGTTGCCAGACAAAGGCCCACCACAAAGTTCGTGATGCTCAGATTGAGCCCGAACAACACCAGTGGGATATGTACGATTACATGAGGCTCGCCCATTGCTACATCTCACTTTTTGGGAAAAACCAACTGCTTCAACTGCACCAAAAGCGGCGCAGTATAGGTAACGGCCAAAGCGCCCGTCAACCAGTATTTGTCCGCGTCCGTAAACTTGAATATCAGCCACCACGCCACGACCACAAACACGAGCCGGCCCACCGCTCCGGGGATCAACACCAGCACTCCTCGCGGCTGCGTCACGGAACTCTTTCGACGCAATTCCGCCCGTTGAAGGGCGATGTAGATGCCGCCAATGATGACGCCAAAAACAATGCCGAGCAGGGCCGGGCGATCGAACGTCATGGCTATTGCCCCCCGCCGTTGCGGAAAGCACGGTACACGCTGATAAACCCTGCGGTCGACCCGAGAAAAAAGAAAATCACAAGGAACACCGGCGACCAACCCGTGAGATTGTCCAGCCACCAGCCGATGGCCGCGCCGACAAAGGTAGCGGCCACCATCTGGGAGCCAACGCCCATATAGCCCCAGGCCCCGCGAGTCTCTTTTTGTGGATTTGGATTCATGGGTCGTTCCCGCCAAAAGCTATCATGGGCTCAAAGCGTGGCGCAACACCCCGGTCATTGCGCTGCAGGCCGAGTTTGGATTATACATTGGTCACCATGCGGCGCGCAGTCATCGATATCGGGACGAACACGGTGAAGCTTCTCGTTGCAGATGTACTACAGGCACAAGTAGTTACGATTGTGGCCGAAGATCGGACGACACGGCTGGGCGAGGGTGTGGACGGGCAGAAACGACTCGCGCAAGCGGCGATCGCGAGGACGATTCAAGCCGTCAATGAGTTTCAGGCGGAAGCGAAGGCGCTGGGAGCCGTCGATATCATCGCGCTGACCACCAGCGCGGCGCGCGACGCAGTGAACCGTGACGAGTTTTTGGACGGCGTACGTCAGGCGTGCGGGCTGGAAGTGAAGTTGATTTCCGGCGAGCGCGAAGCCGAGTTGATCTACCGCGGAGTGTCAAGCGATCCGGAATGGTCGGGCGAACCGATTCTTGTCGTGGACGTGGGCGGTGGCAGCGCCGAGTTTATCCAGGGACGCGGGGGAAGGATGGAATTGTTCCAGAGTTTGCCGCTGGGCGCGTTGCGGCTTACTGAGAAGTTCGGTGAAGGAAAGTTTGGGGAACTTTGCGACCATTTGCGCGCCACTTTGGGTCCTGCGCTGGCGCGCTACGAGGCCAAGGGTCGTCGCCTGATCGGCACCGGGGGAACGATCACGACGGTTGCCCGGATGCTGCATGGCCCGGTGGATCACGCGACCATTTCGCACGAAACTTTGGGATCGTTGCTCCAGCGGTTGGAGGCGATGACGGTGGCGGAGCGGAAGAAAGTCGATGGACTCCCGCCGGAGCGGGCCGACATCATCGTGGCCGGCGGCGCGGTGTTTCTGGTGGTGATGGCGGTGCTCGATGCGGACGAACTGACCGTCAGTGTTCGCAATCTGCGTTACGGCGCGCTCGTGGCGGGTTGAGGCGCCCCAACATCGCGCTTGTCATCGACGCCGTCTCGGAACACATTTCATCAGGTTTGATTGATGCAGGCGTCGTCGAAATTGAATCAGGGGATCCCCGCGACCCGCACGTATGCGGAGTTGCTCGGCGCGCGGATCGTCGACACGATCGAAGTGCTGCGGGAACTGGGCGCATTCGCGGTCATCACGCTTGGGGTCACGCTCACCAAGTTCAACGTCGCCAAGCGTGTTGTCCATCCGCTTATCTTCGCGCAGATCTGGAACGCGGGGGTGCGGTTGTTGCTGATGGTCGGTTTCATCGGCGCCGCGTTTGGATTCCTGATTGTCGGGCAAACGGTCGGGTTGCTCACGCGCGTGGGCGCGGAAGGATACATCGGCACCGTGATGGTGACGGTGATCGTGCGCGAACTCGGCCCGTTGTTGACGGCGTTGATCGTGCTGGCGCGCGCGGGCACGGCCAATGTCGTTGAACTCGGGACGATGCGGGCGCTGGGAGAAGTCGAGGCGCTGGAGTCGCTCGGCGTGGACCCCATCCATTACCTGGTGATGCCGCGGGTGATTGGCTTGGCAACGTCGGTGTTCTGCCTGACGACGTATCTGGTGCTCATCGCCATCGTCGGCGGCTACGTGTTTGCGTTCCTGCAGAATGTGCCGCTGACGCTCACCGATTACCTCACCCAACTCAACAATGCGTTGCGGTGGGAGGATTTTGTGTTGTTCGCGCTCAAGACGGTGTTGTTCGGCAGTATCATTGCCGTGGTGAGTTGTTATCACGGCCTGGCGCGACCGTTGCGGGTGGAGGAGATTTCACAAGTGACCGCGCGCGCCGTGGTCGAAAGCGTGACGGGTTGCGTGCTGCTCGACGCGTTGTTTTTGTTGGGATACCTGTTTGGATGAGGCGGCACGGATGACAGACACGAATGCGAATCGACCATTGCGATGGTACACCATTCGATGGCAAACAGTCCTTGTTCTGTGCGTAGTCTTCACCGTCGCTTGGTATTTTCTTCTCGGGCGATTTAAACACCCGATTGGCAAGGGGCCTGCGGGACCGCCCGTGGCGATCGATTTCTTCCAAAAGGCATGGTCGACAAACCACTTTGTCCTTATCGGGATCGGCGACAGCGTGACGGCTGGATTCGGCGCGACCGAGAAACACAACTATTTCGAGATGCTGTTGCAGAACGACGACGCGACTTGTCCCGACATGCAGGGACGGGACTTGCGTCACGTGTTGCCCAATCTTGAGTCCCAGAACCTTTCTGTCTCCTACACCGTGTCGGAAGAACACCTAAAGGATCAGGTGCCGAGAGTGAAGTCGCATTCGCCGGGTGTGCGCGGTATTATCGTCATTACCACAGGGGGCAACGATCTCATTCACGATTATGGTCGTTCCGCGCCTCGCGACGGGGCGATGTACGGGTGCAGCTATGAACAAGCGTTGCAGTGGAAGGAGAGTTTTCGCGCACGATTGAAGGCAATCCTTGACGGTGTGATGGCGAAGTTTCCCGGCGGCTGTGAAGTCTTCCTAGCCAATATCTACGATCCAACGGATGGGGTGGGCGACATTGAGCACGCAAACCTCTTGTTGTCGAAATGGGTGGATGGACCGAAAGTGTTGCCGCTATTCAACGATATCATTGCTGAGACGTGTCGTAGTTACACGAATGTTCATCTCGTGGATTTCCATGCGGCGTTTCTGGGCCACGGCATCCACTGCACCGATCGACGCAACGAGTATTATCGCAAGGAAGATCCACGCTATTGGTATTTCGAGAATCTGGAGGACCCGAACGACCGCGGCTATGACGCAATTCGCCGATTGTTTCTTATCGAAATGAGCAAGGTGCTTGGCCATGGATGATGCCGCACAGAACGCGAACTCAAATGCCGTTGTCATCGAACTCGTGGGGGTGCAGATTTCCCACGTGGATGCGCCGGAGGTTGTGGTGGTGGGCGACGTAAGCTGGCGTATCGGAGGCGGTGATTTCTGGGTGGTCAGCGGGCGGCAGGCGAGCGGGAAATCGTCGCTGTTGTTGACGGCAGCCGGGATGAATCGGCCGATGCGGGGGACGTTGCAGATCCTGGGGAAAGATGTTGCCGGGGCGCATGAAAAGGACCGGGTGGACTGGCGTCGGCGCATTGGATATGTCTTCGGGTACAGCGGCCGGTTGTTCAGTCATTTAACCGTGGCCGAGAATATCGCGCTCCCATTGGAGTATCATGGGGGCAGGAATGAGGGCGAGATCGTGGCGCGGGTGAATGAATTGCTCACGCTGACGGAATTGCGGGATTACGCGGGCCACATGCCGAGCCGTTTGAGTCTCGGCGTCCAGCAACGCGTCGGATTGGCGCGGGCGCTGTCTTCGATGCCGGGTGTCGAGGTCCTGTTCCTGGACAATCCGCTTTCGACGTTGTCGCCGCGCGAATGCCGTTGGTGGCTGGATTTTTTGCGACAGTTGCACGAGAATCGCCGCGCGGAAGGCAAGCCGCTGACGGTAGTGGCCAGCGCGGATGATTTTCGGGGTTGGGCCGACATCGCGGACCATTTTGCGATTGTGGGGGACGGGCACTTCCAGGTCGTTGGCGGCCGCGAACAACTTTCGGCCAGCGCGGAGCCGGTGGTGCAGGGTTTTCTCGTGAAGGAATTTTGATATGGCGATTCAGGATTTGACACCGCAGTTGCGGACGCGATTACGCCGCGTGGAAAAGGTCGTGGGTTTCTTTGTGGCATTCGCGGCGCTCGTGCTGGTGGCGGGGTTTGCGTACTACCTCTATCACACGGCGCAACGGCGGGGCTGGCTGATCGAGAAATGTCCGTACTTTACGTTTGTCGAAAGCGCCGAAGGACTGAAGGTTGGCGATCCCATCGTGCTCATGGGGTTCGAGGTCGGCAACATCACGTTCATCACCCTGCAATCGCCCGGGGAACACAAGGTGTACGTGGGCATGGAAATACGCCAGCCGTATTACGGGTACATCTGGACGGACTCGAAAGTGCGCATTGCGCCGGCGGGTTTTCTCGGCAGCCGCGGGTTGGAGATCACTCCCGGGGTCACGGGCTCGGCGACGGCAAAAGAGGAGGGCGGCAGGGTCAGCGCCTTATGGATTCATGATCATTGGGTGCCGCTGGCCAAGGTGCGCAAGGGCGTGCATCTGGTGCCGGATGAACAACCGTCCCTGAGCGACCGCGCGCAGAAGCTCGTCAGCGCCGTCGAGCAGGCGCTGCCCAACATCCTCAGCCTGACCAACCAGTTGTATACGGTGTTGACCAACACGGCGCAGCTTACGGGTAACGCGAACCAGTTGGTCACCAACGTGACGGCGATCACCGCCAACCTCCGCGACCCGCACGGCTCGCTCGGCGAATGGCTTATACCCACCGATACGCACACGAATCTGAACGCCGACCTCGTGAGCCTGAATGAAATGATCCTGAATCTCGCCGCGATCACCAGCAATCTCAACGCGCAGGTCCAGTCCAACGACAAGATGCTCACTCAGATTTCAACACTCGTGGTGAACACGGACAATCTCGTCCAGGGACTGAAGAAACATTGGCTCCTGCGCGGCGTCTTCCAAAAGACGAACACTCAGACCAATGCCCCGCCGTCAACCGTGCCCCCCGCGCGCCCCGCAGAACAGCCGAAGTGATTCAGTGTTTGTTGGGTAGATTCTCTGGCGTTGACGAACGTCCCGAACGCGGGCGCGCCGCCAAGGCAAATCTGTCAATCGTCAACGACTGATCCCTTAGACTCGCTCTGCCACCAGCAATTCGCCCTGATACTCGACACGGAATCCTTGTTCTGCCAGGTGGAGGTACCGGTCCAGGTCGATAATAGCCCTGCAGATGTCGCTGTCCGCAGAATCTCTGGCCACCGCCAGGAATTCATCCGTGGTACTTAGGTGCCTTCCGGCGGCACTCCTGGGATAGGCGCTCGGCGTGTAGCCAGGCGAGAAGTAGAAGCCGGTGTACTTGGGCATCTTCCTCATTCGATCATACACCCAGTTCTTGAACCGGAAGATGCGGTTCATTGGGTTGGGCCGCGCCGTGACGGTCACGTTCCCACCGATGTTGTCGTGGCAACAGGTGCGGCACATCACGTACTTGGCGCCCGAGGCAATGGCGTAGTCCAGGGCACCGTCCGAGACTGCGCCACACGCGCCGAAGAACACAACGGCTGTCGGCTGCACATCAAGTTGCGGTGCGAAGATGTTGTCTTTCACGAAGGTGAAGTTCCCGGGAAGGCTTCCGAGTCTTAGGACGCGGTACATTTGAAAGCACCGCGGGTCGATGTCCGTTCCGATAACCTTGACGTGCGGCAATCGCGCGGCAAGGTGGCACGCGTGTCGTCCGAACACGCAGGCGGGGTTGACGATGATCGTCTCACCGCCACGATCGGCCAGCAACCGGACGATAATGTCCTTCAGGTGCGCATCGCGGTGCTTGCGGTAGTACTCTCCCCGGAATGATGTGTAGGGAAAGTCATCGATCGGGAAGCCTGGGAATCGGTCGTTCCATCGCGCGGACAGCGAGCCGGCGTGTCGCTCCATTCCCTTCTTCTCGGCGGACAGGGCAACGATGTTCCCGTGCCGGAACTCATTGAGGAGGCCCGCCAGGGCTTCCATTGCCAGCTCACACTGAACGTGTGTCATGGGCACTGCTCCAGCCTGGATCGTGCTGATTCGTTGGCTTTCACCGGTCGCCTAATGCTCACGGCGTCGTTTCTTCCTCGCGTCTCACGAGGCAGTGGGGCGGTGGGTGGCGCTCGATCGAAGCCGCCCAACGACCAAGCTCAGCGACCGGCGCTGACAGCGCGCGTCCGCCGGAGCCGATGATGCTGTAAAACCAGTGACTCACAAACTCAAGCGCATAGCGCCGGTTCGCTGGAGCGCCCTCGGCGGCTGCGGAATTACTATTCAGAAGAATTTGGGTATCCATTGCCCGATGGCATAACCAACGTAAATGGCCATGGCGATGTCGCCATCGCGCCGCGACCCACGACGGGCGGCGATCCAGCCGAGAATCGCTCCTTCGAACAACAGCACCGTGGTGATCCCCATTACGATCGACAGAAGGAGAAAACGAAAAGCTACGTCCCCGGACTTCGCGTTGGCCACCACATAGGCAGTTACAATCACGCAGCCAAGCGCCAATACCGCGGCAAACGCTGCAATGCTCCACCGTGGAAAATGGAGCTTGCCGACGCCCACAAGCGCCAGCCAAAGGACAATCATTAGAGCAAGCTGCAGAGGGATGCGATGCAGGTACGGCGCCCAGCCAAGCCACGTGCTCATCGTAAGGACCGGAGCGAAGATAATGATAACAGCGACAAGGAATCCACGGGCCCACGCAACTCGGGGAGGGAGTTCGGGCATGAAAAATATCAAAGCAACCGCGCCCGCCATTCCGAGCACGAGCCCAGCCAGTCGCCACAACCAGGAGGTTGGAGCAGCCGGCGGCGTTTTGCCAACGGCCCCGCACGCGGCGTCGACGGCCGCATTCACGAGACATGGATCAAGAAGTTCGAGCACGTGATCGGACCAGGGCGAGAGCACGAGGCGTGCATCGGTTCGCGCCTTGAGCCGGTCCGGCCGGACGAATTCCTCGAACTGGCCCGCCAGAAGCAGTAGCGGTGGGCCGTGCACACCCAAGTCGGGGTTGTCACCGACGGCAATAAAGAGGCGAGGAAGAAGGCTTGCGTTGCGAACGCTCCCCGCCCCTGCGGCAGCACCCATCGAGTGGCCGAGGAAGACGTCCACCGATCCAAGTGCCCGCGCGACTTCTCCCGGTGTGAGCCGAGTGTTGCGGATGGAGAATGACCGCCGCGAGTCCCCGTGTCCCGGGAGGTCCACGGTGTAGCAATCAAACCCGGCAGCCGCCAGCGCCTCGCCGTAGCGAAAGAGCATTTCTTTCGAGCCGGTCGCACCGTGGGCGAGCAGCGCAATCGGGTGCGGACCCGGCGATGCGGGCGAGAGTCGAATCGCAGGGGTGTCTCCAGCCAGCGTCACTTTTTCGACGCGGACGCCGGGCTCGATCACGTGTGAGAGTGTAACCCCTGCAACCAGGCTGGCGATGGCCGCCGCGATTACCCATCGGTTGGCACGGGCGCTCACAATGTTCGTTTGACGATGCCGTTTCGATAACTCTGGACGCTTTGCTTCATCGCTCCGTCGTCACTTTTGAGGTCTGATTCGGTTGCCATTTTCATAACGGGTCTCGGCAATGGCTGTTGGTGGGCGAAGCATGCCGGATTACACATCAACACTCAAGGCAAAGCGGGGTGCATTCGCGCCCGGAAGAGCGTGTGTGCCCTAAGGCTGAAAAACCGCCGGCACATAGAGTCTCGGTCCGCTCAGCTCTGTTTCCTGCAGCTGCATGTTGTCGAACATCCCGGCAGCTCGAAATCCTCGCTGGCTCAACAGATGTTCAAGCTCTGCTGGAAAGAACATCCGATACTCGCAAAAATCCTCCACTTCGCCCTGACCTTGAATCTTCCAGGTCCGCCGCCTCACCAACAGCTGACGCCGTCGGTCGAAGCTATACGTCGAATGCGCCTCGGCCGTGAACTCTGGTGAACTTACCCGAAGCTCCGCTGTCTGCTTGAAGTGTTCGCCGCCGAGGTAGCTGGCGGCGTTGTTGATGTCGAGGATCAGCAATGTCCCAGGGTGCGAGTGCGCCGCGAAGGTGTCCAACACTTTGGCGATATCCGCATTCGTGAGGGCGTACATAAAAGCCGACCCCATGTTCAGGATGACATCGAACGTGCGACCGAGTCGGAGCGTCCTCATGTCACCGACCTCGAGGTGCAACTGAGGCCGTCGCGCGGCCGCGAACTCAATCGCCGCCGGTAAATAATCCACACCCCAACAATCGGGGCACTCTCTCGATAGAGAATCCAAATCGCGTGCGGTGCCACAGCCAATGTCCAGGATGGAGCGGGGTGGCTGAGCGAGATACCGCGAGAACATGCGGCGACACATCATCGGCGTTTCGTCACTCGGTTCGGGGTATGCCAGTTCGTAGAACTGCGGGTTTCGGTACAGGAAATTTCTAACGCTTGAATCCATAATGTGTCCTATGACCTCCGAACGCGCCTAACGACAAGAACTGAGCCACGCGGGGCCGGTGATGTCAATCCCGACTTGTCGGGAAACTGAGACGGCCAACCGGCTTTGGCTCCGGTGACTGGTCAGGCATCAGGCGTCATCACTCGGCTGGGTTCTCCCGGCAATATACAAGCACTGGAGAACAAAACACGCCGCGATGGCAATCACTTCGATCCAATAGGTGGTGGCTTCCGGGACACGGAGCAGCTTGCAAACGGAGCCCGAAATGAAAAGACCAATCAGAGTTGTTGGCAAGCCACACAACCCAAGCGTGAACATGGCCACATAAAATGTCGTGATGCCATCCCACGAGCATTGAGTCATCACGCCGAAAAACAGCAAGAATCCGGCGATGAGAACAAGAATGCCAAACACACGACGACTAAAAAAGCGGGCGGCGTTCATGTGAACTCTTGTTGTTTATTCAATCCAATATCTTCTGCATGATATGAACATTTAGCAGCTTGTCGAACTTGCGTCCGACTTCTTTGAGCGTGCCGACGTGAACAAAACCGGCGCTCTCATTCAGATGAATGCTCTCGCCGCTCGTCTCGGCGATGCGGGCGATGAGCGCGTGAAAGCGGAGTCGGCGGGCCTCCTCGATAATGGCTTCCTTCAGTTTCCGGCCAATGCCTCGACCCCGATAGGTGGAGTGGACGAAGAATGAAGTCTCGGCGGTATCGTCATAGGCGCGTTTATCCGACCAGCGCGTCAGGGACGCCCAGCCGACGACTTTGTCATCCACGACGGCAACCAGGACGGGATGTCGCTCGTCGTGCGAGTGAAACCATTGGGTGCGATCTTCCACGGTCTTGACGTCGATATCAAAACTCGCGGTGGTGGTCAGGATCGCTTCGTTATAGATGTCGGTGATGGCCGGCACATCGGCCAGCGTGGCGGGTCGAATCGTCACGGATGTATTCTTACGCATTGGCATCGCGGCGGTTCGCGGCAGCGCGTGGTTGGGCAGCGTCAGTTTAATGGGGCAGGGCGTGCGTCGCGTGGGTGACGGCCGCGCCCGCTCGCAGGGCGGCGGCAACCATCGCGGCCTCGACCATTTCGGCGTCGGTGGCACCCGCCTTGCGCGCGTTCCCGCTGTGGATCTCGATGCAATACGGGCATTGAGTCGTGAGGGCAACGGCGACGGCAATCAGCTCTTTGTACTTTACCGGGATTGCTCCATCGGCGACGGCCGCCTTGTCAAACGCCCAAAAGGCCTTCATCACTTGCGGCGCGAGGCTGTCCATTTTCTTCAGCTTGGCCAGGTTTTCTTTGTTATACATATGGTTGTCCGGTTGTACTCCCGATTAGGTTGCAGTCATCGCCTAACGACCCAGAACTGAGCCACGCCGGAGCGGTGATGTCAATCCCGACTTGTCGGGAAGCCAAGCACCCAACCGGCGTTGGCTGCAGTGGCTTGTTATGCTTCCGTAAGTTACTCATCTTCGTTCTTGAACAAAAACTCCGCAACATCTCGACTCTTGACGATGAGATAAATCCCGATAGCTGTCAGAATCACAGACGACACAGGATAAAACCAATAGTCGCCCGGCGAACCGACTCCTCTGGCTCGCACCATATTGAACAGCCCTGTGATGATAACTGGGATGCTGTGGACCAAAACCGAAAGCCCCAGGATTTTGATTAAGACATTCGCTAACTGTTTTGTTTTCATATTTTTTGGCGGTCGTGTTTGGAAGCCCAGCGTCGAGGCTCAGCGACTCCGATAAATCGCGAGCAGGCCGCCGAAGCAAATCTGTCAAGAATCAAGCGTTGACCCCCTAGATAGCCGACGCGGTGTCGTGTCCGCGTTCGGCTCATCGCCATGGTTCGGCCTTATTAAATGGTCTTAATCCCGACGCTGCAAACTTCTGTTCCGTCCAATAAACCGTGACACCCCTCTTCGACGCGTTAGATCTCCTCGAAGCAAAGTAAATAGCGCTTTGCTCTCTGACATTCGCCGTAGTCCGACGGAGCATCCATTTAGCTGCATTTGCTACCCACGCGATTCGTAGAAGTGCTCTCAGGACGATGGCTAGGCAAATTGAACCTGCTACCTCTATCCAAAATGAAGCCCGTCCGAACGCTTTGATAGCCGCTATAATCGGCCCCCCTTGCGAAAAGTCTCGGTTGTCGATGTTGCAAAAGAAACAGACGATAGGGAGTAAAACCATTAACGCTGCGGCCACCAAACGAGCGCGAAGGATCTTCACGCAATCCGGACATAACCATACCGCGCACTGATGAACATTCTCGTAATAAGTAGTATCTTGCCAACGTTGGTATCCTCCAGGGGCGACTGGCGTAGTAGTAAGGAGTCTTTGAGACCGACCTGTCTTCACCCCCACCCAAAAGGTAATCCGCTCGCCTTGGACTTTCCTGCACAACTCACATATCGTGCACATGGAAATATCGTCTCCTTCGTTACCGCCTAACGATAAAGCTGAGCCACCCGCCACCCGCGCTGGCGCGCGGCTGGCGGTGGCTCAAGCGGATTGTTAGGCATCGTCTCTCTTCCTTCTTGCGAAGAATGCAATCGTTAACCCGAAAATCGTAGATAAAAGGAAGTAGCCGATGTCAACAACCAGTGGTATCCAAAAGAATTTCTGGATTTGTGGCAGCGGACAACCAAGCATCCCCACAAATGCGAAAATTCCACCAAACAGTGGAATGCTGGAGTGACGCTCGCGGCGCGCAAACCAAACATACACACTCCAGAAATTCATGATGATGATCCACCAGCCAAGTAGTCCGAACAAAGCGAACACGACTGTTACCACCCAGCGAAATATGTCGTAAGCGAGCATGGTTCGAGACGCCTAACACATACTAGACCTCATCGTGACGCGGTGAATTGCATCGCTTTTGAGGTCTGATTCGGTTGCCATTTTCATAACGGGTCTCGGCAATGGCTGTTGGCAGGCGAAGGATGGCAGATTGGGCAGCAAAGCTCAAGGCAAAGCGGGGTGAACCGGAAGGCGCCGAATGCGGCCGGGAGACCTACACGACAGGGATGCCGCCCTGCAAATAGCAGAGGCGGCGCGGACCGGTCGCGGCCGGGACGGCCGCTACTACACCGCGCGGTGGAGGGGAGCGGGCCAAATGCGGCCGGGACGGCCGCTACTACAAGGAAGCACGTCTCATAGAGACGTGGCTACACCGGACGGGGCAACAAGAGGGCGCGTCTCGTGGAGACGTGGCGACACCGGACGGGGCAACAAGAGAGCACGTCTCGTAGAGACGTGGCTACACCGGATGGCGGTAGAGAGATTTCTCGACAGGGTCGGAATGGCATTTTAGGCTGAGGGCTGACGGATGAGCGAATCGATGAAATCGAAGCCGTGGCTGCCGTATGTGGTGCCGTTCGGGGTTTACATGGCGTTCCTGCTCGTGCAGTCGAACGCGAATTTGTTGTGGGTGTATCCGGTGAAGACCATCGCGGTGGCGGCGGCGTTGTGGTTTTTCCGCAAGGAGTATGAGGAGCTGTGCTCGCCGATGATTGGTAAGGCAAACGCCGCGTCGGGGGACGCGGCCTACAGCTACGTCTGGGCCGTGACGATTGGTCTGGTGGCGATTGCGATCTGGATTGGGATCGATTCGTTTTATCCCAAGTTTACTCAGGCGACGCCATTCGATCCGACGGCTATTGGGTCGGTGGCGCAGCGGAACGTGTTCCTTGCGTTTCGCGTTGTCGGCGCGGTGATCGTGGTGCCGTTGATGGAAGAATTATTCTGGCGGGCGTTTCTGATTCGGTGGTTGATCAATGAGAATTTCAAGAGCGTGCCGGTCGGCGCGTTCACGTGGCTGTCGTTTGCGGTGACGGCGGGGTTGTTTGGCGCGGAACACAGCGAGTGGCTGGCGGGGCTGATTTGCGGGGTGCTGTACAACGGGTTGTACTACAAGCGCAAGGACGTGTTCTCCTGCGTGGTGGCGCACGCCGTGAGCAATGCCGCGCTGGCGGTGTGGGTGCTGTCGCGCGGTGATTGGAAGTTCTGGTGAGCATGGAGCAAAACCGTAGCGCGGACGAAGCGGCGCAGTCGTCCCCCCAGCGCGGCTCGACTCGCGCTCTTTTCTGGTCGCTTCTGACAGTGTCCATTATCTCGCTCTGGGTGTTTCGCCCGGTGCTCTTCCACGACTTCGTCCATTTTGACGACGACATTTATCTGGCGGAACTGGTGCGGATGGGGAGGTTTTCGCTGTCGTCACTGCGCTGGATGTGGACGTCGCTGCAGCCGTTTTATCTCCAGCCGATTGTGTGGATGACGCACCTGACGGATTACGAGCTTTGGGGGTTGAATCCCGTCGGGCATCACGCGACGAACTGGTTGCTGCACGGGGTGTACGTTGTGTTCGTGGGCACTTTGGTATGGATGTTGACCGGCAAGGCGGGGGGCGTTCGACCACGAGAGCGCGTGGCGATGAGCGCGGGGATTGCGCTGGTTTGCGGGATTCATCCGCTACAGGTGGAATCGGTGGCGTGGGTGGCGGCGCGCAACGGATTGTTGTGCTCGGTGTGGATGGTGGCGGCGCTATGCGCGTATGTCCGCGCCGTTGGGCCTTCGCCGTACCGCAGCGGCTTCGTCCACACAGGCGGTGACGCTGGCGAGCCAAAGCGGGGCTGGTGGCGGGCGACGGTAGCGTTGCACGCGGTCGCGCTGCTGACAAAGCCGTTTGCGGTGAGCTTGCCGGTGGTGATGCTGGCCATGGATTTCTTTCCCTTGCGGCGGCACGCGGGACGGAGCGTGTGGCGGTTGATCGGAGAGAAATGGTTGATGATTGCATTGAGCGTGGCGGCGGCGGTCGGCGCGATTGCCGCACAGCCGCACTTGCAGGAGGTTGTCGAGTATGCGCTCGGGGTGCGGATGCTGGTGGCGACCCGAGGCGTAGTGTTTTATCTGTGGAAGCTGGTGTGGCCGGCGTGGTTGTCGCCATTTTATCCGCTGAGCAGCCAGGTCAGCTTGCGCAGCATGGAGTTTCTGGCGCCACTTCTGGTCTGTATAGTCATTAGCGTGGTGGCGGTGTGGCAACGGAAGCGAGCGCCGGTGCTGCTGGCAGCGTGGGGGAGTTATCTGGCATTGCTGTTGCCCGTGTGCGGGCTCGTGCAGTCAGGCGGACAAGCGGTGGCCGACCGTTACGCCTATCTCGCGATGGCGCCGGTGTTGTTGGCTCTCGGCAGCGGGGTCTTGTGGCTGTGGCGGCGCGGGCCGGTGGTCAAGGTGGCATTGTGCGCCGCGGTGGGCGCATGGTTGGTATTTCTTGGCGTGCGGACGCGCGAGCAGATTCCTGTGTGGCGCGATAATCCGTCTTTGTGGGGCGCGCTGCTGTCGCATTTTCCAAACGATCCGATGGGGAATTTCAACATGGGGTTGGAGATGCTGAGAAACGGGCGTTTGCTGGAGGCGCGGATGCGGGTCGAGCGCGCTGTGGCCAATTCCGACCCGCATGCGCGCCCCTTGCCAATGGCGCGGGCGACGCTGGGCGCGATTTATCTCAAGACGCGGGCCTACGATCAGGCGGTCGAACAATTGCAGCGGGCGATTGCCGCCGACGCAACGTTGTGGGCGGCCCGATACAATCTGGCGTGCGCGGACGCGCGGTTGGGGCGGTTGGCGCAAGCGTACGACGTGTTGCGGGAGTTGCTGGCGTCGCAACCAGCGTATGCGTCGCTGGCGGTGCGTGATGGCGAACTGGCGGCGTTGCGCGATGATCCGGAGTACGCGGCGCGGTTTGCGGCGTTGATTGGCGCCACGAAGAACTGACGCGGCGTCGTTGACGGAAGTATGTAGGTAACGCAAACCGGGCGTCAAGCAGGCCGTGGCCGGATTTGAAGTTTCTCGTGAACGACGCTCGGTGTTTGCAGCACACGACAGCGGCGTGTCGTCAGACTCCGCTCCGTCAGACTCGGCTTACCGGCAGACTTGCCGGCCGCCTCAGTGGCACAGCAGGTCAATAACATTCAGTGTGTCGTCGACCCAGTCCATGATCAAGGACTGAGGGCGGCCATAGCCCGGAGTGCAGAGGATTTTGCTAGGGTGCTGGTCGGGCGGTATGCTGGTGTAATCTTCATGTGCTATTTCCCCCCAAGGTTATCCTTTCAGCAATTCGGGATGGTCTGACGGCGAGGTTTTCTTTGCGGGCGCGGCGAATCTGGCGCTGGCGAACAGACGCTTCACGTGTTCGTTGATCTGGTCGAGCTTGCCGGCGACTAGCAGGCGAGCTTTGGCGCGGGCTGTGGCGACGGGCAACTCCATCTTTCGCACGACCGGTAGCAATTCCTCGCGCGCCTGCCGCGCCAATTCCGCAATCTGTTTGTGCGTCTCGTTTCCCGGGTCGAAAAGCGGAATCGGACAGTACTCGAACGGGCGACGGTGGATGTCCCGCTCGCCCATCAATCCTTGGGATTGGAAAGGCTTGATGATTTCGTTCACAATGCGCGAATTCAGCACGCCGACAAGGTAGAGAGCTTCCTCCTCAGTTTTGGCGTAATAGCGGTAGGAGGTATGATCAACGACCACGCCGCGAATACTCAGCTTGTCCACGCGTTTTGATTCTTCAGGCGTAAGCATTGCCGCCGATAGATTCGTTCCGGACTTATTGTACAGCACGACGAAAGGCTGACCCAACGTCTGCGCACTCAATTTGTTGTTGTAATCAAGCCAGTCGAAGATGCTGCGGGTTTCATCTTTACGCTTCTTATCCCAAATCTTTTCAGTCTGCTCGATCCACGCGGATGCGCGTGGAAAGCCCTCGTGAAGAATCTCTCCTGAACTAACGACATGCAATGTGCCGTGGCTCACTACCTTCACCGGCAATACGACTAGACATAACTTTCGGACGACAAACGGCATCAAGTCCTTTGCTAGCACGGTAGCGAACAGAAAGTCCTTCTCAACAAGCCCTTCCAAACGGTCACGCCACTGGGGTTTGCTGTCCTTTAGAATCTCTTTTGAGGTTTCGAGGTAAGGTGCGTCGAGATTCAGTGGTCGGTCGTCTGGCGGGTGAACGAACCAGAAACAGTGGGGAACAAGTGTCGCGCCTTGCAGGAAGAAATCATAATACGGCGATAGGGTTTGTCCGACCGCGCCGAAACTAAGTTTGTCCTTCGCCGGTTTCAGCACTTTGACCGCATCGGGGAGATTGCAGTTGCGATGGGAGAGCTTGCCGGTCCAAAGTGTTACCGGGATTTCCTTCTTCACCTCGTCCGAGTCACGCACGAGCACGCAAGTGCGAACCTTGAACAATGGTTCAACGCCGGTGAAATCGTGAATTTGGGTGAAGCCGATCTTTTGGAAGTTGGCGTGTTGCTTGGCTGGCACGATGACGCTCTTGGGCATGACGAAAGCAATCGTGCCGGTCGGTTTGAGGAACTGCTTGGCGCAATGGACAAAGAACAGCGTCGAGGTGTCCATCTGCGTGAACAGCTTTACGTCGGTTTTCTCCAGCAACTCATACTCGAGGGTGAGGTCTTTGACGCGGCGCTGGTAGCCCTTGTCTTTGATGTACCGGTAGGACAGCCACGGCGGGTTGCCGACGACGTAGTCGGCTTGTTCGCGGCGCAGATAAGCGGGCCGGTAGGCGTTTTTGAGGATGTAGCCCCAGATGGAATTGCGGCGACCTTTTTCGAGTCGCATCATCAGGCGGAAGTTCGCGATCCAGTACATCCGCTCGTGATCCTCGAAGTCCTCGAACCATGTGCTGACGCCTTCCGTCGCACCGGCGGCGGCTTTTTCGGAGGCGATGCCCTTCTTGGCAAAGAGGCAGAGGCGATCTATTAGCGCGTCGAGGCTGCCGCGTTCAATGGTGCGGAACGGGAGATGGAAGATTTCCTTTTCCGAGACGACGACGGTGTGAACTTTGCGGGTGGGGTCTTCGCCGGTCATTAAGGTGTCCGCCATGTAGACCGGCAAGTAAACGTCGTGGCCGTAGGTTTCGAGTTCGTTGCGCAATGCGAGCAGGAGATTGGCTTTGGCCATCAGGATGGCCAGCGGATGAACGTCGATGCCGATGATGGAGTTGAGGGCATGTTCGACAAGTTTCCGGCCGGTCATCTTCTGTGCGCGCAGGCGATGAACGGCGGCGAAAAGAAACGTCCCTGACCCGCAAGCGGGATCGAGAAGGCGTCCGCTCCGGTAATTGATTTGGTCAAGCGTCAGTTCGGCGAGCCAATCGGGCGTGTAGTATTCGCCGAGGTCGTGACGGGAAATTGGATCGACAAGCTCTTGGTAAAGCTCCTTCAGCACGTCTTCGGAGAGCTTGTCGAAGTTGTACACGTCGAGCCGGGAGAAGATACCGCTGATGAATTCGAGGAAGCCGTTTTCGGCGCGCGTGTCCAGCGACCATGAGAAGAAGTCGGGTTCGGCAAGATTCTTGATGTTCTGATTCTTGAAAAACTCTCCGTCCACGATACCGCGAAATTGCATCTTCGAGCGGCGTGACTTGGGAAAAAGCGTCATCGTCACGATGACGCGCGACACCATCGTCAGATAGGTGTGCCGGAGGAAGAGGTCTTCGTTGCCGAGGGCGCTGCCGTACACCTTCGCAAGCAACGCATTCCATTCGCGGAACTTGACCTTGACGGCGCTGTCGTCGGCCATGCTCGCGTAAAGTTCGCGCAGCAGGCGCATGCTCGCGCTGTAAACCGCGCTGGTTGAGCCGAAGCGGGAGATGATGTCGCCCGACGTGGGAATCAGCAGCTTGCCGGTGAAAAGAAGTTGGTCGAGGTGACGAAAGGCGATCAGCGGCTGATTGGGTTCAAGCTCGAAGCCGGTGATTTGCTTCACCGCACCGGATTCGTACAGGTACACCTCAAACTGAAGTCCGTCGCTGACGATGCCAACGAAGTCGAGCGGATGCTTTTGCGCCTCGAAATACTTTGTCAGTTCGCGCTTGGCGTCGTCGCGCTCTCGTTCGAGGTCGGTCTTGAATTCGATAATACACTCGCGATAGAAGGCATCAATGCGGCCACGGACTGAGCCTGCCTTGATCTTTCGCTCAAGCTCGATCTCATCCACCTTAATGGCGAGGCCGCGTCCAAGAAAGCTGATGAACAGGTGCCGGCGATGGTCGTGATGCTTGTTCTCACGAATCGCGTCGGCGGCCTTCTCGCAGTATTCGCTTAACGCTTCAGGAAAATCAGGCGGATACGGCACGAGCTTGTTCAGCAGCGCCTCTGTCATGCTCACGGAGTGTAGTTAGTCAGCACCCGTTCGACAAGCCCCGCCTGACGTGCCGGGGATCAGAGCGAGGCCGGTACACTGGGCCTCTGGCGGCGCGGGCTTCTTTGCCCTGCCACCGCTGGAATCTCCGTAAGGACCTGATAATCGGCCTCTCAATTCCTCGCGGACGCCGCTCAAAGGCGCGCGGACGGCGCTAAAACCCGACGCTGTGCTCGGGTACCGGGCATTTGCGTTAGCCACGTACTCCCGTTCTTTGATTTGGAGCGGGTGGGGGTTATACTGCGAGTGGAGGTGAGCCATGGGAGTACCAGCGCGGCTGATCGATTTTCTCAACCAGAGCAAGGTTCGCTACGAAGTGCTGCATCATCCCGAGGCGTTCACGGCGCCGGAGTTGGCCGCGATCGAGCACGTGAAGGGGCGAAGCCATGCGAAGGTGGTGATGGTCAAAGCGGGCGCGGAATTGTCCATGGCCGTGCTGCCGACCGATCATCGCATCGATTTGGAAAAACTGGGCAAGGTCACGGGCGGCCAGACGGTGTTGGCGGGTGAAGGGGAGTTCAAGGCGCTGTTTCCGGATTGCGCGGTCGGAACGATGCCGCCATTCGGCGAATTGTACGGGGTGGCGACGTATCTGGACAGGAGCCTGGCCGAAGCCGAGAGGATCGTGTTCGAAGCGGGGACGCACAGTGACGCGGTCAAGATCCGATACGTTGACTACGAACGGCTGGCGAAGCCGATCGTTGCTGACTTCGCGGTGAAACTGCACCAAGCCGCGTGAAACTGAGTTAACATCGGATCAGTGCGCGCCGTCCACCGCTTTGAGCCTGCGCGCTTCGGCGAGTTGGCGTTGTGCTTCCTCATGCAGTCCCTGCCGCTCCAGGACTTCGGCCAGTGCGCTGTGCACCTCGGGCAGTTCCGGCTTGAGGCGCGCCGCCTCGCGAAAATGCCTGGTGGCGCCAACCAAATCCCCGCGGCTGGCCAGGACCACCGCCAAGTTATTGTGAGCCTTAAACGCGTTTGGATCCGCGCGCAAGGCGCCCGCATAAGCGGCGATGGCGTCATCCAAACGGCCCTGTTTTAAGAACAGATTGCCAAGGTTGATTTGACTGCGGGCATTACGGGGATCAAACCGCGCCGCGGCGGCATACTGGGAGATGGCCTCGGCCTCGCGCCCGCTCTCGGCCAACAAATTGGCTAGGTTGTAGTGGGCGGTTGCGTTCCTTGGGTCGAGCCGCAGCACTTCCGCATACTGCGTGATGGCACCCCCGGGCCGGCCCATACGGACGAGTAACAAAGCCAGGTTGAAATGCGCAGTTTGCTCGTCCGGATTGATCGCGAGGGCGGCCCCGTAGTGCTCCAGGGCGGCTTTCAGTTCGCCCCGATCGGCTAGGAGGTCGGCCAGGGCGGCGTGGGCCGGAGCGTAATCAGGCGCGTTACGCAGCGTCTCCTGCAATTGGGCGACGCTTTGATCCACCGCGCCACTGGCGGCCAGCGCGGCCGCGAAATTGCAGCGCACGGTTGGGTGGCCCGGGTCGATACGCAACGCGTCGACAAAGTGCGGGATCGATTCGGTCGCCCGGCCATCGGCAAGCAAGGCCAAGCCAAGGTTGGCGTGGCCGCGCGCGCTTCCGGGACGTTTGGCAACCACGTCCGCCCAGATGGACTCAGCGCTGTGGTATTGGGCATTTCTTTGAATTGTGGCGACACCAAGCGCGAGAGCCAGCACGGCCACCACGCCGGCCTGCAGCCAGACACGGACGCGGTCGGGCCAGCCTCGCGCGGAGCGGGGTTGACCGAATCGAGCCCAGAGATTTCGGCAGAGACGATCTCCTCCTCCCAGCGCGACGGTGATCACCGCCACCAAGGGCAGGTACATCCTCCGTTCGGCCGCGGGTTCGGTGGGCAACGGCAGAAAACTGGAAGACGGCGCCAGCAGGAGGAAGAACCACGCGCCCCAAAATCCCCACCACACGCGCCGGCGAATCGCCCATACACTGCCGATGAACAGCGCCAGCAGGAGTCCCGCGCTGGGCAGCAGGCTTGCCAGTGGAAGCGTGCGCGGCCAGTCCGAATAATCAAGTACAAGCCCGCGCGGCCACACCGCGAGCCGTAAGTAATGCACCACCACGGTCCATTGTATTCTGAAATAATTCCAAGGTGACATGACGTCCGCGGTGAGACCTGACTTATATGTCAGGTTGGTCGCCAACGCCAGGGCGGCGAGTACGGCCCAGCTTGCGACCAGACCCGCGTACAGTCCCGGACGATGGCGCAAGGCGGTACGCAAGGAGCGAGCCGCGAAGATATAGTCGTACGCGAGGACCAGGAACGGGACGACCACCATGACTTCTTTCGTGCCCATTCCGAGCGTGCTGGCCGCAATTGCCGAACCGAACCAGACCGCTTTGTTTTGTGGGGACTCAATCCCGCGAGCAAAGCAGTACAAGGTTAACAAGAGAAACATCGCCATCAGTAATTCAGTCCGCTGCAACACGTACGTGACACTTTCGGTGACCAAAGGATGCAGCATCCACAGACCCGCCACGGCATAAGCGACCCACGGAGTCTGGTTGTGGCCGGCATCGGGGGACGGCGTGCCTGCCACCGTGCGGCGCACGACTGCGAACACCAGCATCACGTTGAGGAAATGGACGATCAGATTGAAGAGATGATAACCCGTCACGTCGTAGCCCCCGAACGCGTAGTTTACGGCAAGAGACAGACTGATCAGCGGGCGCCCCGACAGCATGGGAAGATCGCTCGCGATCACGTGCGACAACGGCCAGAGCCGTCGGATGGCGGGATTCAGCGTGATGCCCAAATGATCGTCATAGATGAAGGGAACGTGGAACGTGTTGTGGTAGGCAACAACACACAGCGTTGCCAGAACCACGGGCATCCACCATCGAGATTTCCCCATCAGCGGCCTTGCGTTGCGCTCTCTCCAGAGACTAGCGTCATGTTTGGGGAAGCAGAGCGCGTTTGCTTTGTAGCGGCCCGCATCCTAAGATTCAAGCCGTAATGGAACACGCTTTTGACACTTCGAAGACGGCGCGGTTATGAACCCGCTCGACATTTCATCCTTATTGAAGGACGAGTCGTTGCGTCGGCGCGAATTTCCGGTTTGCGAGAAAAAGGTTTTCCTCGCGCACGCGGGCGTCAGCCCATTGCCGGGCCGCGTGGCGGAGGCGATGACGCAGTATGTGGCGGCGGCGGCCCGCGATAATCAGGAGAATGTGGTGCCCGAGGAACTGATCGGCGAGACGCGCACCCTGGCAGCGCGGCTCATCGAGGCGAAGGCGGAGGAGATTGCGTTTGTCGGATCGACGTCGATGGGCCTGGCGATGGTGGCAGCCGGTTTGCCGTGGGAGCGCGGTGACAGCGTCGTGTGTTATCGCGATGATTATCCAGCCAATGTGTACCCGTGGATGGACCTGGCGCGGCGGGGCGTGGAGGTGCGGTTTGTGGAGCCGGAGCAATTCGGGAACGTCACGGTCGAGGAGGTGGAGCGGGTGGTGGATCGAAAAACGCGATTGGTGTCGCTGGCGAGCGTGCATTTCCAGACCGGCTGGAGACTGGACGTTGATCGAATCGGCGGGTTTCTGAGACAACGGGGAATCCTGTTCTGCCTCGATGGAATCCAGAGTTTCGGTGCGCTGCGAACGTCGATGCGGCAAGTGGATTTCGCCGCGGCGGACGCGCACAAGTGGTTGTTGGGGCCGCTGGGCGCGGCCATTCTCTATGTGCGGCAAGAGCACTTTGATCGTCTTCATCCGCCGCTGGTTGGGTGGCACAGCGCATCGAGCCCCAATTTCATCGCGCAAGAGTCACTGATGTTCAAGCGCGACGCGCGTCGCTACGAACCGGGGAGTTTGAACCTGGCGGGCATCATCGGGTTGCGGGCGGCCCTGCAGTTGATTTTGGGATGCGGTATCGAAGCGGTGGAGGCACGGGTGCTCGCCTTGGCGCGACAAGCGATTGCGAGCGCGACCAAGGCGGGATTTGCAATCGTCGGCCCGACGGAGGGGATCGGGCTTTCGGGGATCGTATCGATGTCGTCCGAGGGTCAGGATGTGGCGAAGTTGCACGCGAGCCTGAACGCGGCAAGGATCATTACTTCACTCCGTTACCTGCGAGACGGGAGAAAAAGTTTGCGTTTGTCGCCCCACTTCTACAACCGGGACGAAGAAGTGGCGGGGACAGTCGAACGAATTCGATCCGGTGGGAATGAGTCGCACAATCCATTGGGGATGAGAGGGAAGCGCGTTTGAGCTTCGCTCCCTGCCCGAGGAAAGTTTCCCTGTTGACAGGGTTGGACGGTGTCAGCTATATTGCTCCATTATCAACACCAACGGCATACCCGCCGCGACGCGGGGCGGTCCCGAAGAAGCGCGGGGAGGGGGATGGATTCCCAACCAACAGCACGGAGGCATTACCAAAATGAGAAGTTTTGTTAAACGAAAGATTGGCGGCTTCACTCTAATTGAGTTGCTGGTCGTCATCGCGATCATCGGGATTCTGGCGGCGATGTTGCTGCCCGCACTCAACCAAGCACGCGAAAAGGCCCGTCGGGCCAACTGTCTCAGCAATCTCAAGCAACTTGGCTTGGGCATTGCGATGTACGCAGATAACTACAACGGCAGGGTTCCCCTAGACACCCTAGCGACGCCGAACATCGGCGCGTCCTTTAACCTGCTCAGCAATGTCGTCACGTCGGCGAAGATTTTCACCTGCCCAAGCGACGGCTCGAAGAAGATCTCAACGATCTATCCCTTGGATACAACCCAACACGCTTATACGAATATCAGCTACGCCTATTGCCCCTACATCCTCTGGCAGGACCAGCCGGATTCGATTCTTGCCTTGGATCGCATGGAGTACGCGTCGTCGGCTTCCTACACGAAGTCCGCAAAGTGGCTGGCGTCGACGTCGGCGTCGGGTGCCAGCGCCGCCACTGGCAGCGGCCCGGCACCTCATAAGGACGCGGGCGGCAATATCTTGTTCAATGACGGGCACGCTTCGTGGGCGAATAGCCTGCCGAACATCGCGGGTACCAACGGCACCCCTGCGATCATCAGCGGGGACATTTAAGACTGCCTGATAGTTTGGTTTGAGCGAGGCAAACCCCGACACAGCGTGTCGGGGTTTGCTCTTTTGTGACCCTCAGGTGGGTGGAGACGCCAAGGTCGAGATGTCTTTCCCAAGACTCACGTTGTCCGCAAGACTCCGGGAGCGGGGTCAATCGCTGCTCTCGCTTCTGGTTGTCGTCTTGCCGACGCTCAGTTATCCGCTGAGCTGGCTGCCGCGAAATTGGGCACATTTCCGCTTTGAGTGTACCGTGCCGTGGCCCGAGGTCATCCTTGCTGGCGGGCTGCTTGTCTCGGTCGGGTTTCTTCTTCGAAAAGGGGCAACGGCCGGAGCGGGCGAGGGTTGTGTCGCGATGGACGTGCCTCGCCACACGCTGTTGCCCGTGTTGGCGGTCGTGGCGAGTGGACTTGTGTCCACCCGGTTCAGCGAACATCCCTATTTCGGGCTGGGGCTTCTGCCCCGGATGGTTGGCAATGTGGTGGTTTTCTGGTTGGCGGCACATGGATCCAGGCGCCGAGCGCCAAGGTTGTGTCGGTGGTGGATCATCGCCGCGGTGATCGTCGCGATCAACGGGCTCCTGCGGCTGGGATCGGAACCTGAGTTCGTTTCCACGCTTGGGAACTGGAACTTCTTGGGAGCCTACCTCGCGGCGTCGATTGTCCTTGGGACATGCATCGAGGGGACATGGCCGCTTTGGGGAAACCTTGTTCTGCTCGGCGCGATGTGGTTCTGCGGCTCGCGGGGGGCGTGGTTGGCGCTCGGCGCCGTGGCGGTCCTGTGGTTTCTTGGCTGCGGAAATCGATGGCTGGCACAATGGTATGCGCGCGTCGTCATCGTCCTGGTGCTGTTGGCGAGTGCCGGCGCGATGGCGCGACCGTATGTTCGACAACAATGGCAGGCCGACGTGCGACCGCCAATCTGGAAGGCAACGCTTCACATGATTGCGTCGCGGCCACTCCTGGGTCATGGATTGGGAACGTACGCAGCGGAGTATCCCAGGTATCGGACGCCGGAGTATTTCCTGCGACCGAAAGCCACCAACGTCACCGATCATGCGCACAACGAATTGCTGGAAATCGCCGCGGAGCAGGGCCTGATCGGATTGGCGGCCACGCTGTGGTTTTGGGCAACGGCCATGGGGTGCGGCATCCACACCTGCCGGCGAGTGGACGGGGCTGATCGGCGCGCCCTACTGGGGTTATTGGGGGCCACGGTGGTGCTGATGTTCCACAGCCTCGTGGACGTGGATTTGCGTTATCTGCCGAACCAGAGCCTGCTGTGGTTGCTGATGGGACTGCTCGTGGGGGCGGACGCAGCAAGCTGGCGGCGGATCACGATTCACTCGAAACCGGCCCGATGGTGTGCGGCGACGGCGTGCCTTGTCCTGGGAGTCTGGGTGGCGACAATGGCGGTCCTATGGCCGCTGGCGGCGGATTGGCGGGATCGCGAGGCGCGCATCGCCGAGGAGAATGGTGACTTGAGAGTGGCCATCCAACGTGCCTGGGATGCACTTCGTCTGCAGCCATTTCGAGTGGGCACGCGGTACCTCCTCGCCGGCGCCCTTTCGCGGATGCCGGAGGCGCAGGGACGCGGCCTGGCCATCGACCAATGTTTGCGGATCGAAGAACTCGCCCCTGACTATGCCGACGTGGCATTCAACCTGGGTCAGTTATACCTGGCGGACAACCGCGCGCAGGAAGCTCTCCCCTACTTGCGTCGCGCTGCGGAGATCAACCCGTTTAATGTGGATCGACGCGTCGCTCTGGCCTCAGCGCTGCTTGCTGTCGGACAGAACGACGCAGCTCTGAGTCAGTTGAATCATGCCGTGCAACTACAACCGGATCATCAGGGCGCCCGGGAGCTACGGGAAGAAATTCACAAGGAGCACGCCCCCTGAGCGCGCGCAGCAACGTTTTTGACTTTCCGCGCCATACCCGCTAATCTGACAGGCAAAGGACCTATGAGGGTCGGCATTCCTAAAAAGACCGTCTATCGACTCAGCGTGTATTTGCGCTGCCTGGAGCGCTTCGCCGAAGACGGTGTGCAGACGGCGTCGAGCCACGCGCTCGCGCAGGCCGCGGGCGTCAAGCCCACGCAGTTGCGCAAGGACCTGACGAGTTTCGGCCATTTCGGCACGCGCGGGCTGGGATACGACGTCCTGACGCTGCGCGGCAAGATCGCCGAGGTGCTGGGTCGCACACAGCTTCAACCCGTCGTGCTCATCGGCGTCGGCCATCTCGGTTTGGCGTTACTGGCGTACAAGGGGTTCGAAAAGGAAAGCTTCGAGATCGTCGCCGGGTTCGATGTGGATGTGAAACGCAAACGACGCAAGACCTACAATCAGCCGATCCTGCCGCTCGACAAGCTGGAAGGCTTTGTGCGCCCGCGCAAGATCCACATGGGCATCATCACCGTGCCCATGTCCGCCGCGCAGGACGTGGCGAACCGTCTCGTGGCCGCGGGTGTGAACGCGATCCTTAATTTTGCCCCCATTGTCTTGCACGTTCCCGCCAACGTCGTTGTCAGCAACGTCAACCTCGCCATCGAACTGGAAAACCTCAGCTACTTCCGCTCGCTGGTCGAAGACTGAGACGGCGGATTCTGGCCGAGCTTCTCCCGCAGCCACTGTGATGGCGATGGCACGACTTGCTCTGACGTTCGCTTCGACCAAAAAACCGCTCACGCCCGCTTGACGCGTGTGCCGTCGTTATCGGCGACGAGGACGTGGGTCTCACAGCGGATTTGCTGGCGGGCGAAGACGTTGGCCATGGCTTCGGCGACGGCCTTTTCCTTTTGTTCGGCGAGGCACATGATCGAAGCGCCGGAGCCGCTGAGCCAGCCCGCAAGCGCGCCGGCTTCCACGCCCGCGGTAATGACGTCGTCGAGCATGGGGATGAGCTTTTTGCGATAGGGCTGGTGAAGCTTGTCGTCGAACAACCCGCGCAAGAGGGAGTAGTCGCCTGCGGCGAAGACCGAGGTGATAAGAGCGACGCGGTTCAAGTTCTCGACCGCGTCCCGTAGGGGAACGACCTTCGGCAGCAGTGCGCGCGCTTTCTCAGTGGAAACTTCGTAATCGGGCACGCAGACGACGAACTTCAAGGCCGGCGGCACGTTGAAACGACGGTAGCGCACCAAGCCGTTGATGATGGCCGAGACGACGAACCCACCGAACAGCGCGGGCGCGGCGTTGTCGGGATGGTGTTCGAGGCCCGTGACGAGCTCGAGCAACTCGGTGTCGCCGAGCGGGCGGCCATCGAGTTCATTGAGGGCGAACACGATGCCGAGGCGCACGGTGACGCTTGAGCCAAGGCCGCCCGAGACGGGCACATCGCCTTTGACTTCGATCTGGAGGCCGTGCGGCTTGCCCTTGCTGCGACGGAAAAAGGCATCGACCGCTTCCCGCGTCATGGCGTTGGCAGCGGCCGAACCCTTTTGGCCGTCCACACGTTCGATGGTCAACCCATCGGTCTCGCGGATCGAAATGTGATTGTGCAGCTTGAGCGCGACGCCGAGCGTGTCGAGCCCCGGCCCGAGATTGCTCGTGGTTGCCGGCACGCGAACGGTCACAGACGGTTTTCTCATCGAGGCGCGATATTGCATGGCGCTCTGGGGCAAGTCAATAGTGGGCGATGCTTGGTGGTTGATGGTTGAGAGGCGATGAGGCATGATAGCGGCGCTGGGCGGATCGCCGGCGCAACGACGATTGATTCCGGCAACTGCACGAACAAATGAAATACATCGTCATTCTGGGCGACGGCATGTCGGATTATCCCGTCGCGCGTCTGGGGGGTAAAACGCCTTTGCAGGTGGCCCGGAAACCCAACATGGACCGCATCGCCCGCGAGGGCCGTTGCGGACTGTTCAAGACGATTGAAGAGGACATGCCCACCGGCAGCGAAGCCGCCAACCTGTCGGTGATGGGCTACGACCCACGCGAGGTGTTGCAGGGTCGGGGCGTGCTCGAAGCCGCCAGCATGGGCGTCGACATCCGCAGCGACGACATGGCGATGCGGTGCAACCTGATTTGCCTGTTCGACGACGGTCGCATCAAAAACCACTCCGCCGGCCACATCAGCTCGGCCGAGTCCGACGAAATTCTCAAGACCCTCCAGAAGGAAATCGGTGGCCCCGGCTTGAATTTCTACACGGGTGTCAGCTATCGCCACCTGTTCGTCGGCAAGGGGCTTGACCCGCGACTCGACTGCGCCCCGCCGCACGATCATCCGAATGAACCGGCGGAAGGGCTTCTCATTCGCGCCAAAGTTCCCGAAGCGCAGCCGACTGCTGACCTGCTCAACAATTTGATCCGCCGTTCATGGCCGATCCTGAAGAATCATCCTGTCAATCAAAGTCGTCGTGCCGCCGCCAAAGATCCGGGCAACTCGATCTGGCTGTGGTCACCGGGCAAACGTCCGAAGATGTGGACCTTCCCAGAACGATTTGGGGTCCGCGGCGCGGTGATTTCCGCAGTGGATCTGATTCGCGGCATCGGGGTGTACGCCGGACTGGAGGTGCTCAAGGTTCCCGGCGCGACCGGCCTTTTCGATACCAACTACGAGGGCAAGGCTGATGCCGCTCTTGCGGCGCTGGGACGCTGCGATTTCTGTTACGTTCACGTGGAAGCTCCCGACGAAGCCGGCCACGAAGGCAACCTTGACCTGAAAATCCGTACCATCGAAGACCTCGATGCCCGCCTGATTGGCCGTATTCTGGCGGGACTGGAGGAGCGGAACATGGAAGCGGTGGTGGCCGTTTTGCCGGACCATCCGACGCCGGTGGAAAAGCGGATTCACGTTCGTGATGCTGTCCCGTTTGCCATTCGCGACCGGCGGCAAGCGCCCGATATAGTCGAACGTTACGACGAACAAAGCTGCGCCGGCGGCCGATTCGGGACGGTGCGTGGCGACCAGTTCATTCGCGCCGTGTTTCAGAAGTAGGGGCGACCGTCCCGGTTGCCGTTAGTGGGACGGGCAACTTGCCCGTTTGGCTGGTCGTTGCGCGCCGGTTTCACGGGTGGTGCGTGGGTTTGCCTGACCCCGCACAGAACTTGAGCCCCATCGCGCACGCGAATCTTGATCGCCGGTTTGCGACACTGACATATCGCTAGGCGATATATCGGCCAATAACATTGCGAATGGGCTGACTGCGGGGCTGGTGGTCCATCCCCTCATCAAGTTGGCCGCCGGGCATTGCCGCGAACTGGGCTGGGACGCCATCCTGCTCGGGGTCTTGTGCCTTATCTACCACGTTTTCGATTTGCCGCATCGATGATTTTGTGGTGGCCCTTGGGACCGCGGTATTCCTCTTTTTGAGATTCCCCGGTTGTTCTCAATTCATAGGGATTCCTTGATTTTATGCCACCGGAAGGGGGTTGGCATACCCACTGCTATTCAAGTTTGCAACCAGGCGTTTGGTCAGAGGCAGGACTAAGAGATGATTGAGGCCAATAAACAAGACATCTACCGAGTACTCATCGTGGACGAAGATGCTGCCATGCGCGAGATGATGGCAGGATTGCTGCGCGCGCCGAATCGCAGCGTGGAAGTGCGCGACGGTCCGCGCGCCGCGTTGGAGTTCGTGCAGCACAATTCCATTGATGTGGCGTTTGTCGATGCCGCGTTGACAGGCGCGTCGGCCCAGCATCTGGCGGATATGATCAAGAAACGCTGCCCGCACGCGCACGTCGTCATCTGCGCGGGACGGTTGTCCCAGCCATGGGACGCCGCTGGTCGCACGAAGAAGGGCGAACGCCCCTTGCGACAACCATTGAGTTTTGGCGAAGCCCTCCAGCTCGCCGATTCATGCACCACTGACTGATATGAAACCGATTACGGCGCTGGGCCTAGGGTTGGCCATGAAGCAGGCTGCGCGGGGTGCGCAGGATATACCGTTCATGGCGGGCCAGCGCCCGATTTTTTGGCAAGCAGCCGAGAGCCCACGACGCCTCGGGCCTTCCGCGCGTCACGGGTTGAGAGTCAACTGTTCGAATCCCCCCAACGCCATCAAGGTCGGCGCCTCCTCCGACCGAAGAACAGCTTGATCTCTCAACCCGTGACGCGCGGGGGGCCGGGTGCTTGCCGTTGAACCCATCCACGCATTACCTCGCTTGCTTTCCCGCAGACGTCCGCTATATTGGCCAAAGCCACACACCGCGCATTTTCATGGGGGCGAAACGGATTCGACTTTGTGAGGTGGGCGTGAGCGGCATGCCGAGGTTGTCAGGAGGCCTCGTTAAACACCTGGCAAAAACATAACTGCGAACCAAGAACTCGCACTCGCGGCTTAATTGACCGCGACGTCTCACCTGCGACACCTGCTGGTGGGCTGAGACGACAATAGCAGGTTAGTTCGTTGATGTCGTCTTCAGGTCAACGGGCGAAACATTAACTGGAGGCTGGCGCGTCGCGTGGCCTGTCCATCGGCAGCGCGCCGGGCGAGACCCAAAGATGGAATAAGCATGTAGTCATTCACGTGTACTTTGCAGGGGACGTGGGTTCAACTCCCACCGCCTCCACCATTTCTCACTTGGCTCCGGCCGTGCTCACCATGGCGCGCCAGATGAGGAATGGCCCTGAAGAACGCCAGGACGACCCTGTTCGGTTCGGTATAGTTGCCAAGATTTGCGTTGATTTTGTTGTCCGTTTGCACGAGACGTAAGAGTATATGAGGAGGTTGGTGGGGTTCTTCTCCGTCGTACTGTCTTTCGCGCTGTCCCAGGCCGCAGGGGCAGGGCCCCCGAATCCGGTGGAGATCATCAAGAACTTCAGCGACTTCCAGCAGATTGATGTCGTGCGCCTCCTGAACGGAGATATCCTTTCCGAGCGTGGTTCGCTGATGGATTTTCCGAACGGGATTTCCGCCCAAACCTGTTTTGCTGTCCCGTTGTCCGCGGAAGAGGCCGCGAAACGACTGCAGTTGTGGGATCCGTCTCCGCACGCAGAATTAAAGGTGTATGCATTTCACCCACTCCATATGCCGTGTGAGTTGGCGGATTTTCAGCCGTTGGATTTCAACAACGGCCAGAAGCCCGTCCGCTGGCTGGTGGCCAAGATGGTCGCCAGCACCCCGGAGAAATCGGAACTCAACCTGACCCGCGACGAGGCCCGGGAATTCGCCGGTTGCCTGCCGAAGCGGGCTGATCTGCCGAAAGTGTCCGGATGCTGGGCTGGGTTGCTGCTGTCGCGCGCGTCGGCATTTCAACAACGAGGCCTGGCAGGGGTGCTGCCGTACGAAGTCGCGGGAGAATCCGTCTCTCCCGCCGAGCAGCTTCGCACGATGCTGCGCGAACAGCTCGCCGTCTCCCACGAGTTCCTGCCGATCCTCAAAAAAATCGGGTTGGCGGGAAACGCCGCCGAGCCGTCGTTGACCCCGTTCTATTACTGGAGCTTATTCGACGCGGACTATCACGGGACGATGAGCCTGGGGGCCGTATATCTGCTGGCGGTGGGCGACCATTTTCAACTGGTGGATCTGGAATACTACGTGAGCGGGAACTACTACACGTCGGCCACGCTTTACGAAGTCTGGCCCGTGCAAGCCGGCGGGAAATCCGGGGCCCTTGTGTGGCGTGGAGATTTTTTTGCCGCGCCCATGCTCCGGTTCACGAAGGGAACCGAGCGGATCGCCTACGGCGTGCTCATGCTGCAAGACATCAAGAAGGAAATCCGCTGCATCGAGGATGAGGCGAAGACCGGGCGATGAAGGCTGCATTTGCCACCGTGATGGTCTTGTTCTTTCTGTGCGCTGCCGTGTTGGCGTCCAACCCGATGAGTATTTCCGAGGAATTGGATGCTCAGTACAGCTATGTCGGTGACGCGAAAACACGCGGGGCGGGCCTGAATGCCGGCTCGATCGACGAGCACAGCGCGGATATCAAGTACGTGATTTCTCCGCAGGTCAACAAGGACTTGTTGTTGCGGTTCGGTTTCGAATGGCAACGCTTCTCGTTCGACGTGCCAGACCACGCAGCAGTCCCGCGCGTCTTGCAGCAGGCCAGCGGGGTGTTGGGCTTCGACTACCAGATCGCGGATCAATGGCTGATGCGCGCGGAAGTGGAGCCGGGCATTTACAGCGATTTCCGGGACATTAGCTGGCGCGATTTCGACGCACCGCTGATTCTGGGCGCGGTGTATTTAGCTGACGCCGACCTCCAGTGGTTCTTCGGCTTAAGACTCGATGTGCGCTGCGAGTACCCGGTTTTGCCCGTGGCCGGCGCCCGCTGGAAATTCGCCGATGAGTGGACGCTGAACTTCATGCTGCCCAACCCGAGGCTTGAATACAAGGTAAACGACCGGCTCACGTTCTATCTCGGTGGGGGCGTCGAAGCGGGGACATTCGCGGTGGGAGAAGATTTTGGAAGCGTCCATGGCCAGCCCAAGCTGGACGGGGCCATCGTGGATTATCTGGAGCTTCGACTCGGCGCGGGTTGTTCATGGAAGATCACCCCCAGCGTTACCATCGAAGCGGAAGCCGGCGACATGCCCTATCGGGAGTTCGAGTTTTTTGACCCCAATGTCGAGTTTCGAAGCCACAATGCGCCGTACGGCCAGATCGCCTGCCACGCCCGGTTCTAACCGAGCTCTCGCGGGAAGAGGAGAGCGCGACCGATAATTGATTCACCGAGTCGTGAACGCAGGCCTTGTTGTTCGTTTGCCCACTCTATTTGAACGGTCGCGCTCTTGAATCTGGTTGCGGACCAAAATAACCGTGCCCGCATCGCGGCGGTTTCCGCAGGTGCAAACAGCGAGTCGAGATTTCGTGCTCAACCTCAGCGCCACGCCGCCGGTGGCTCCCAAACCGCCCCTGCCACTAGGCGGCACGACGCTGAGGATCGAATTCGCCCAGTTCCGGCAACGCATCACCAACAGGCCGGCCAAACCCGCCCCATTTCTCCATGCGCGAAGAATAGGCATGGCCTGTCACGAAACAACGACAGGATGGTGACATGACGGCAGAGAATTTGTGACGAACGATGTTTCAGCGATCTCGTTGCAAGATCTCGTGGAGCACGCAGAGTGGAGCGGGCAGGAGGGGCGCGGGGGTAAACGCTTAGGAGGATGAAGCGGTAAGAAACCGCCCCGCGCAGCAGCCAAGGAGGACTGGCAGCGTCCGAACGGTATCGCAGCCAGACGGCAATCTCATTTCGCTATGGAAACAAATCGGTGACACTCAGGGGGTTTTCAAAGGCGGGCGGCTTACCCGGCCAGCAGCCCGCGATAATCGCTGGGATTGACCCTGTGGTTCGGGAACACCTTGTTGACATCACGCACGCCGAGATGTTTCTGGGACAACTCGGCAAAGACGTCGCGGTAATCGGTGGTGAGCATGAGGTCGCGTCCCTCGAAGAGTTGCTCGCGGGCTAGGCTCGGCCATTGGCCATAGACCTTTCCGCCGCGAACAGGCCCCCCGAGCACCATGAAACAGGTGGCGTGACCGTGATCCGTGCCGCGGTTGCCGTTTTGGCGGACGGTGCGGCCAAACTCGCTCATCGTCAGGATCACCACGTCGCTCATGCGATCGCCAAGGTCCTGGTAAAGCGCGGCGAGGCTGCGGGAGAATTCTGAAAACCGGTTGGCCAATTGGCCCGCCGCGCCGCCTTGGTTGGCGTGCGTGTCCCAGCCGCCCACCTCGGCAAAGGCGACTTCGACGCCGATGTTGGCCTTGATCATTTGCGTAATCTGCATGAGCGAACGACCGAATTCGCCGTTCGGATACGACGCGCCGTGTTGCGGCGTGTACTTCGTTGGGTCGGTCGCCTTCAACATCCCGATTGCATCAAATGCGTCCCTGCCGGTGCCGTGGAGCAAGTCGCCGACCGCGGTTTCGTACATGCCCTCGAACCCGTTCGCCGCCGCGGACGTGGTGCTGCTCGAAGTGAATCCGGTCGTGCCGACGCCGAACGTCTTGAGATCGGGAATCGCCAGCGCTTCCTGATCGCCCTGCAGGGTGCGGGGTAGCATCGCGGTCATGGAGACGGCGCGGAAGGCAGTGAGCTTGGCACGGTCTTCGGGGCATTGCAGCAACGCGCGATTGAGCCAGCCCGTGCGGATCGACTTGTCGTCCGCCACACCGCATTCCATGAAATCCTGCGCGTCGAAATGCGAGCGGGACGAACTGGGCGAGCCGCAGGCCTGAATCAGTGCAAGGTGGCCGCTCTTGTAGAGGGGCAACAGGGCGGCCATGTTCGGGTGAAAACCGAAGAAGCCGTCCAGATCGAGCACGCCCTCCGGGCCGGCCTTCTGCGTGGGTTGCGCGATCGCGATTTCGGAGCGGGATTCGTAATAGTGCTTATCACCAAAGGGCACCACCATGGACAGTCCGTCCAAGGCGCCACGCTGGAAGATGCAGATGAGAATCTTCTTCCCGCCTGCCGCGCGCACGGGTTCCGCCGCGAAGACCAGTTGTTGCAGGAATGATGGCCCCCACAGTGGTATCGTGCCGACCGATACGAGGGCGAGCCCGCCGCGTTTAAGGAATGCGCGGCGTGAAAGTTTCATAAAGGGTCTCCTTGCCTCAGTGACGTTGAAATTCTGGCGAACCGAGGATCAACGCCGTGAGTTCGGGAATGTTGACGGTACTGGCCTCGCCATCCTCGGTGGCGGTAAGGTGCTTTTCCAGTGTGGCGCGCGTGGGAACTGTCAACTCGCCCTGCAAAAACGCCTGGTTCAATCGGTCGAGGACGATGTCGGGTTTGTCGATGTCCACGCCGTGAATAAGATCCGCCGGCGTGACCGACACATCCGTGAGTTTATGCTCCGCCAGCGCGAGCGCGAAGTTCATCCGGGAAATCAACGCGCCGGTGTTGACCCACTTGCGCGAATCCTCGGGATAACCCGTGGGGGCCTGATGGGCGAACAGCGGCTGGCCCATTTCAATGATTTGAATGTTGAGTGACTTCCGTTTGGCGGAGGCGAGCCGTTCCATGCCCCGGCCAAACGTGGCGCCCGCTTCCATGGCGAGGTGCCTATCCAGAGGCACCACATCATCGGTTGTGATCTTGCCGCCTGTCGCTCGAACGGCTGACACTGCAAACTCAAATGGCGACTTGATCTTTGCCCGATACGCCCGGGGTGAAAAGAATTCGGGGCTGAAGATGATGGTTTGGACGACCTGGCGCAGGTCGCCGTCGGTTTGGAGAAACACGCTGGCGATGTGATCCACCAGCGCGAGCGGCGGGTCGTCGGAAACCAGGCGGCGACACAGTTTAGTGGCAATGAACTTTGCGGCGGAGGGATGCGATGCCAGAATATCGAGCACCATCTCACCGTCCTTGATGCCGCCATTGGGCGGGATGGCGTGGCCGAGCACCGTCTTCGGGCCATCGTCGTGGCGACGGGGCGCAAAGGCAAATTCGCCGGTCGATTGGTTCACCGTCCAGCCCGTGAAACAGCGCGCCACTTCCTGCACGTCCTTCTGGGTGTAGCCGCCATCCACACCCAGCGTATGAAGCTCCATGATCTCGCGCGCGTAATTCTCATTGATGCCACCCACCGTGCGAGGCTTGTTATCGGCCGGTTGTACCGGTGCGTTGGGAGTTTGCGGCAGGACTCGCTGACGGAGGCGCTGTTCGTTGGGAGACATCTCGCGCGACACGGAATTCTGGAAGTTATCCAGATAATGCAACATGGCGGGGCTTTTCGCAGAGGCTTCGAGCAGATCGCGGAACTTGCCGAGCACATGCGGTCGGATAACCTCGCGTTCATCGACGACTTTCAGGACACGGCAGGGGCCCTTGCGGACATCGATGTTGAAATGGTTGCTCCAGAAATCGACCAGCACTTCGTAGATCTGGCGCGGCGATTCGATGGCGCTGATGATCTTGGCGTCTTGCAGTTCCGCCACGGCGATGAATGAGCGGCGGGGACTATCCCCGTTCGGGCGGCGATTCGCGGAGGGCGGACGCTGGTCCATATTGGTGGATGAACCGCCTGGAGTGCCGTTCATCCCGATCTTCTTCTCGGCCTCTGCCTGCTCGCGCTGGCGCTGCCTTTGCGCCTCCTGCTCTTCGCGGAAGGTCCTGGTGAGTTCGGACGCATCCATCGTGAGGATATCGTATTTAGCCAAGTCCGCCCGGAGCGCGGAATCGTCGATTCTCTCCGGATGCAACTGCTGCTGGAGATAGTTCTGGAGTCCCATTTTCCCGACGCGCTCCACGTCGCCCGGGCGCGGACCGTAGCCGAGGCGATTGAGGACATGGATGATTCTCTGGCGGTCCGTGAGGGGTTGGTCGTCTGCCTGTGCGGGCATGTTAAGAAGCAGCGTCGCGACGAAGACTGAGAGTGAGGCAGCGAAGAGGCCAGTCACATGTTGCGAGATGCGACCCGTTCTCATGTTACCTACTATAACACCGGGGCTCCATTTTGGTTGTACCAAAGCAGGACTGAGGACTAGAGCAATTCCATCTGCGCGCTCGAAGGACGACGGAAGGCAGCGGTCGAAAGATGCGGCCCGCGCTCCGGGAAGCCGGCTCGGCGACACGCCACCGCGAACATCTTCGCCATTTGCCGGGCAAACACCCCATGTCCCGTCATGCGTGAGCCAAGATCAGAATCGTCCAGTTTCCCGTTGCGGATGGCTCGGATTTGCGCGAGCACCTTGTGTTTGCGCTCGGGCAGATGGCGCTCCAACCATTGTTGAAACAAGTCCGCCACGGCATACGGGAGACGGACGGGGACCATTCCAGCAAATCGTGCGCCCGCATCCGCTGCGGCCTTCACGATGGCGGGCAACTCGTGGTCGGTGAGGCCGGGAATCACCGGCGCCGCCATCACGCCCACGGGCACGCCCGCGTTCGTCAATTCCTTGATCGCCCGCAAACGCGCCGCGGGTTGTGCCGTGCGCGGTTCCATGATGCGGGCCAGATCGGCGTCGAGGGTGGTGACGGAGAGAAGCACGGCCGCGGCATTGTCCCGCGCGAGGTCGGCAAGCAGATCGATGTCGCGGGTGACAAGGAGATTTTTTGTAATGATGACGACGGGATTGCGGAATTCGACGAGCACCTGCAGGCACTGGCGGGTCAGTTGCAGCCGTCGTTCGATCGGCTGGTACGGATCGGTCACGCCGCTCATGGCCAGCGGTTGCGGCTTCCACTTCGGCGATGACAATTCGCAGCGCAGCAACTCCGGCGCGTTCTCCTTGACCACGATCTTGGTCTCGAAATCGAGTCCCGCCGAAAAACCCAGGTATTCGTGGTACGGCCGGGCATAACAATAGATGCAGCCGTGCTCGCAACCGCGATAGGGGTTGACGCTTGCTTCAAAACCAACGTCGGGGCTGTCGTTCCGCGTGATGATCGAGGCGCTGGCGTCCCGGTAAAACTGCGTTCTTGGCGCGGGATCGTCGGGTTCATTCCACTCGAGGTCCCGCTCGTAGGCGGTGTGCTCGAAACGGTTCGGCGGATTCTCCGTTGACCCGCGCCCATGGATGTTATGTGGTGGCATGTCAGCTCGAAAACCCGATGCCCAGTGCATCGAGTACTCGCAGCAACATACTTGGTTTCCGGCCCGCGTCCACACGGCGGAGCGCATTCGTCACGGTGTTGACGGCGAGCCGGCGCAGCGGTTCGGGTGGATAGGGGAACGGTTGGCGCTGAACCATCGCCAAGTCCCGTAGTTCGTGGGAACGGGCGAGGGCCATATGTGCGAGGATTTTTCCCGCGATGCGTGTGCTGCCGATGCCGTGACCCGTGTACCCGAGGCCGTACAAGACGCGCCCCCGTTTCAGCGAACCGAAAAATGGTGTCAACCGCGTCGTTGAGGCGATCGGCCCGCCCCAAGCGAATGGAAACGCGAGGTCTGCCAGTTGGGGAAAATGCCGGCGGAAACTTTCCCGCAGCATGGCGTAGTGCGGCTCCGAGTGATCGCACGATTCGTCCACGCGATTGGGCGGATAGTACATCGCCTCACTGGTGCCCCAGAGAATCCGTCCGTCGGCGGTGAGGCGGTAGTAATTGAAGAATGTCCGTCCATCCGTCACGCCTTGTCGGTTTCGCCAACCGATCGCCAGGCGTTGCGCCTCTGTCAACGGCTCGCTGACGAGGATATAATCGTACAACGGAATGAATCTCCGCGCCAGTTGGGGAAACAGGAGGTGCGAGTAGGCGTTGGTGGCGAGCACGACCTTGCGCGCGGTAACCGTGCCACCCTCCACCTGCACCACGCCGCCGCCAGCGCCCCGCACCTTTGTTCGCTCAAACAAACGCACGCCCCGCGTGAGTTTATCGACGAGCTTGATCGGATCGATGACGCCGCCGCCCGGTGCAAACGATGCGCCACGATACAGCGGCGAGTTGATTTCGGCGCACATCTCGTCGACGGAGAGGAAGCGGTGACCCTCGAGCCCGAGGTCGCACGCGATCGCGACAGAGTGCCGGCATTCGTCAACCTGTGTCGGCGTCAGTGCGACCAGTAATTGTCCCGTGCGCTCGAAGTCGCAGTCCGAGGCGAACACAGCGAGTTCGTTGACGTTCTGCAGGCCCAACCGGGCGAGTCTCTCGGCTTCGGTGCGGCCAAAGTGCGCGATGGCCAGTGCATGGGAATGGTCGATGCTGGCGCTGACGATGCCGCCGTTACGCCCGCTACCGCCATAGCCCGCGACGCCTTGCTCGAGGACGACGATTTCGTGCTTCGGCTCAAGCTGTCTAAGGAAATGCGCCGTCCACAGCCCGGTAAATCCCGCGCCGATAATGGCGATGTCGGCTTCACGGTTTCCCTCAAGTCGTGGATGGGGATTGTGATCGCGGCGGGTCGCGAGCCAGAAGCTGGCGCTCTCGATGGGCGGACGCATGTCTTTCAACTGGCGGCGACTTGCACGTCATCGATTTGTCCGCTGCGTACGCGGACAGTGACAGATATCGGACGGCAGCAGACTTCGCAGTCGACGACGAATTGCGCGCCGCCTTCGCTCGGATCGAAGGCGGCTTCAAAGTCTTCGCCACAATGCGGACAGGTGATGGTGAGGAACCCGTTCATGGCGTGCGGCTGCGGCTGTCTGACTCTTGTACGATCATAATATCCGTTTCAATGAAGTATATCATGTTGAAGCCGGGCAGCAAAGGGAGTGGCGAGCAGCACGATGTGGCAGCATTCCATTCGGTGATGAAAAATCCCGGGCGCATGTGGCAGACGGTCTTTATCATACCCCGGCAAACGATTCCACCCGCCCGCCCGGTCATCCCAACTAAACACTTGTCATGGAATCCAATTTCAGACAGAGTGAGAACCCGCGAGTCTTAGAGGAGGCCCATGATCGAATTCAGGAATCGTCTTTTGTTTGTTGGCTATGGTGCCGTAGCGCAGTGCACGTTGCCGATTCTGGCGAAACACCTCGATGTGCCGTGCAAGAACATCACGGTCATGGACTTCGAGGATCGGCGGGAGTTGCTGCAGCCATGGGTGAAACGCGGCGTGCGGTTTGTCCGCAAACGCGTGACGCGCGACAATGTCGGCACCCTGCTGGGCAAGTATCTCGGCGCGGGTGATGTGCTCGTCGATCTGGCGTGGAACATTGACTGTTGCGAGATCTTGCAGTGGTGCCACGACAACGGCGTGTTGTACGTCAACACGTCCGTGGAGTTGTGGGACCCGTACGAGAACGCCCAAGACGCCTCGCCCCAGAAAATGACTCTTTACTGGCGACACATGAACGTCCGGCGCATGACCGCGAAGTGGAGCGAGCCGGGCCCGACCGCTGTACTCGAGCACGGCGCGAACCCCGGCCTCATCTCGCATTTCACGAAACAGGGTTTGATCGATATTGGCCGGCGGCTCATCGCCGATAAGAAGGTCACCGGCGCCGACGCGGAGAAAATCCGGCAGTTGATCACGGACCGGACGTTCAACCGGCTGGCGATGAAGCTCGGCGTGAAGGTCATCCACTGCAGCGAGCGCGACACGCAGATTACCGACGAGCCGAAGCTGGTGAACGAGTTTGTGAACACGTGGAGCGTGGAAGGCTTCCGCGAGGAGGGCACGACCACGGCGGAAATGGGTTGGGGCACGCACGAGAAAGAATTGCCGTCGCTGGCCTACGAGCACACGGAAGGACCGCGCAACCAGATTTGCTTGGCGCGAATGGGTATCAACACGTGGGTGTCGTCGTGGGTGCCGAACTACTGCATCCACGGCATGGTCGTGCGTCACGGCGAGGCCTTCACCATTTCCGACCGGCTGACCGTGCGGGAAAACGGCCAGATGGTCTACCGACCCACGGTGCACTATGCGTATTGCCCTTGCGACAGCGCGATCGCGTCGCTTAACGAACTGCGCGGTTACGATTACCGGCTGCAGGAAAAGCAACGGATCATGAACGACGAGATCACGAGTGGCTCGGACATTCTCGGCGCGCTGTTGATGGGGCACGCGTACCAGTCGTGGTGGGTCGGCAGTGACCTGAGCATCGAGGAATCTCGTCGGTTGGTGCCGCACCAGAATGCCACCACCATGCAGGTCGCCGTCTCGGTCGTCGCGGCGGTCATGTGGATGGTTGAGAATCCGGCCCAAGGTGTCTGCGTGCCCGACGACCTGCCGCACGATTACATCCTGAAAATCGCCAAGCCGTATCTCGGCAAGTGGATCTCCAAACCCGCGGATTGGACGCCGTTGAAGCACTACAGCAACGCGTTTCACGGGCATAACAATCCGGCGGTGGACTGGGATGATCCTTGGCAGTTTAAGAACTTCCTGATTACGGACGGCGGCTAGAGATGGTTGCGCTCAGCAGGCTGAAGAAACTCGCGAACGAACACGGCACCCCGCTGTTCGTGGTCGACCACGACGAATTGCGGCGCAGCTACGCGACATTCAAGGAGTACCTGCCGCGTGTGCAGGCCTACTACGCGGTCAAAGCCAACCCCGATCCCGAGATTGTCCGCACGTTATTCAAAGTGGGCGCCAGCTTCGATGTGGCATCGTTGCCGGAGTTGCGCGTCGTTTGTGAGAACATCAAAGACCTGCCGGCCAAGAAACGACAGCAGTGGATTTGGGACAAGATCATCTACGCCAACCCGATCAAAGCCAACGAGACGCTGGCCGAACTCGACCACTACAATCCCTTGGTAACCTACGACAATGCCGAGGAAGTCCGGAAAATCCGAAAGTACGCGCCTCATGCCGGTTTGGCCCTACGGCTGAAGGTGGCGAACACCGGCGCGATGGTCGAACTCTCCTCGAAATTCGGCGCCGCGCCCGGGGAGGCAGTGGATCTGATTCTCGAAGCCGACAAGGCCGGCTTGGTCGTCGAGGGGTTGAGTTTCCACGTGGGCAGCCAGACGACCAATTTCAAGAACTACGTTCAAGCCATCAACCTCAGCGCCAATATTTTCAAGGAAGCCCGGGATCGCGGATACAAAAAGATGAACCTGCTCGACATCGGCGGGGGCTTCCCGGCTCCGTACGATGCCACGGTCAAGCCGTTCCGGGAATTGGCAAGAATCATCAACCGCGAATTGGATCGGCTGTTTCCCAAAGACGTTCAGATTCTCGCCGAGCCGGGACGGTTCATGGTGGCGGCAGCGGGCATCGCGGTTTCGAAGATCATCGGCAAAGCCGTGCGTGACGGAAAGCTCAGCTACTACATTGACGACGGCGTGTATCACACATTCTCCGGCGTCATCTTTGATCATTGCCATTACCACTTGAACGCGTTCAAGAAAGGGCCGACACAGATTTCTTCGGTGTTCGGTCCGACCTGCGATGCGTTGGACGTGGTGTCGATGGCCGAGGAACTGCCCGACAACCTCGAACTTGGCGACCTGCTTTACAGCGAAAACATCGGCGCCTACAGCCACGCCTCGTCAACGTACTTCAACGGATTCCCTCCGGCCAAGGTCATCCATGTCAACCAGTAGCGCGTCCGGCCACGAGGCCGCGGCTACTTCGACTTGATGCCGGTCCAGAGTTCGTCGTACCAACCCGTCTTGGAGCCGAGGTCTTTTACGGGTTCAAGCACCTTCATCTGGTCCTCTGACGGATAGATGGCGACGTTCTTCAGGTCGGCCGGGGTGATGAACTCCCTCGCCGCAAGGTTGGGCGTGGCGTACTGGTTGAAGTTCGAGAGCTGCGCGCCGACCTTGGCGTCGAGAATGTAATTGAGGAATTTCTCGGCCATGTCGCGATGCGGAGCCTTGGCGGGGATGGCCATGTTATCGAGCCAGATTTCGGTGCCTTCACGCGGGACGAAGAAATAGGTCGAGGGATCTTCCTTCATGCCCCGAACGGCGTCGCCATTGTAGACCATGCCGACTTTGCAGACCTTGGCGAGGACTTTATTCTTGATGCCGACGCCACCTTCGAAACCCATTGAGCGTTTCTTGGCTTCGATCAGGAGGTCGCGGGCCTCTTTCATTTGTTTCTTGTCCGTCGTGTTCAGGCTGTAGGTTGTCCCCAGGGAAACGCCTTTGTACTTGAGCGCGGCGCCGATCGCGCTGCGGCTGTCATCGATCATCAGGAACGAGCCGATTTGTTTCTTGGGATCGAAGATGAGTCCCCAAGTCTCGTCGATGGTTTCGCCGGGTTTCCGGTGAACGTAGAGGCCGACGGTGCCCCACTGGTAAGGCGCGGTGAACTTGTTGCCGGGATCATACTCACGGTTGGCGAATTTCGGATCCATGTTCTTCATGTTGGGGATATTTTCTTTCCGCAACGGCGCCAACAGTCCATTCTTGATCAACGCCGGGATGATGTAATCGGACGGGACGCAGACGTCGTAGAGCGAATCGCCGCCCCCCTCCAGTTTGGCCATCATGCTTTCGTTGTCCTCGTAGAGGTCAACGGTGACCTTGCAGTCGAACTCCTTCTCGAAATTCTGGATGATCTTCGGGTCGATGTACTCGCTCCAGATGTAGAGATTCATTTTGTTCTTCTGCGCCCACGCCGAAGCCGTGAGCAGCAGCGAAATCGCGATAAGCATGAGACGCTTGAACATGGTTAGCCTCCTGATGGTTGGCGGGGTCGCTGAAACATCGTGACCCCGACGGTTCCGATGACCGACGCCAGCACAATCAACGTGGACAACGCGTTGATGTCCGGCGTGATGCCGCGCTTGACCGACGAGTAAATCAATATTGGCAATGTGGTTGCCCCTGGTCCTGTGGTGAAGAAGCTAACCACAAAGTCGTCCAAGCTCAATGTAAAAGCGAGCATCCCACCCGCCAGCACGCCCGGCACCATCAAGGGGAAGGTGACGTTCCAAAACGTCTGCCACGTGCTGGCGCCCAAATCGTGCGCCGCCTCCTCGATGGCGGGGTCCATTCCCGCGAGCCGCGACCGCACGACAATCGCCACAAACGGGATCTGAAACGTGATGTGGGCGATGATCATGGTCGTCATGCCCATCGTGAAAAAGGAGATCGCCATGCCGAGTTGCTTGAAAAATGCCAGCATCGCCACAGCCATCACGATGTCGGGGATCACGACCGGGACGTACATGAGCCAGGAAAACAGTTTCTTGCCGGGAAACCAGTACCGGCTCAGCCCGTAACCGAGCATGGTCCCCAGTATGGTGGCGATGATCGTGCTGATCACGCCGAGAACGGCCGTGTTCTTGGCGGCGTCGATCTTATCGGGGCTGTCGAGCAATTTGCCGTACCATTCCGTCGTGAATCCCATCCAAGGCCCACCGTGTTTGGCCACGTTGAAGGAAAAGATGATCACGACCACGATGGGCGCGTACATGAATATGTAGAGAGACGCCGAGATCAGCCACAGCGGCAGGGACAATCGTCTCACAGGATGTCACCGCCTTTCTCGCCGGCGATGCGGGCATATACCCACAGCCCGATCATGACCGCGCCCATTCCGAAGACGGTGATGGCCGAGCCAAACGGCCAGTCGCGGCTTTGGAGGAATTGTTGCTGGATGGCATTGCCGAGCATGACCGTTTTGGCGCCGCCGAGCAGATCGGGGATGACGAATTGCCCGGTGGCGGGAATCAGGACGAAGATGATGCCGGCCACCAAGCCGGGAACCACCTGCGGCAGAACAGCGTGCCAGAAGACGCGGCGGCCATCCGCGCCCAGATCCATGGCCGCCTCGGCGATGCTCCAATCGATTTTCTCGACCGACGCATAGAGGGGGAGCACGAGAAACGGCAGGTAATCGCACACCATACCGACGTAGATGGCGAACGCGCTGGGATACAACGGTTGCCCCGGCGGGACGAATCCGAGTAGGGCGAACGCCCGGGTGAGCCAGCTTTCGGGAGCGAACATGATCTCCCAGGCGTAGGTGCGGATCAACAGATTCGTCCAGAACGGGATCAGCACAAGGGTCAGGGCCATGTTGCGGTAGCGTTGGGGCATGGCACCGATGAAGAACGCCAGCGGCGTTCCAGCCAGCATGCAGAGCAGCGTGGTGCCCGCCCCGAGCAGGAGGCTGCGCACGATGATTTGCGGGTAGAGCATGTCGAACCCGAAGAACCCAAAGCCCAAGAAGCGCTTGTAGTTCTCGCCGGTGAACGGCAGTCCCTGACCGCCGTACTCGCCGCGGGTCATGAAGCTGAGCACGAGGATGAAGATGAGTGGTAGCAGCAGGAAGCCCGTGACCCACCAGATCCCCGGTCCGCTGGTGAAGGCGGAGCGGACGAGTTGCCCCCGCATCGTCAGGCTTTCGCCGAATTTGATCTCGCCTTTGGAGTTGTTTGGCATGCGCTGTCTATTGGGGTTTCCCTACCTCCGCGATGCCGTGGGGGAAGCCGCCCGGCATTTCGGTGGCCTCATATCAGGGCCTCAGTCATCGAGCACCAACAGTCCGCCAGCCGGCAGGTACGCCACGGCTTCCTGACCGATATCGAACCCCTGCGAGCCGACCTTCACGTTCATCGCCTCCGCGGAAAGCGTCTGTGGCCCGGCGTGAAGGATGTAATGCGTTTCCGAGCCGACATAGATGAGTTGTTCGACGCGCACCTTGACGCGATTCTCACCCTGGCTCTCGGTGGGGGGGCTGAGCGTCACCTTCTCCGGGCGGATCGCCAGAGTAAACTTGTCGCGCTTCGAAGTTTCGGTCGGCAGTTTGCCGAACTCGACGTGCAATTCGCCGACGGGAGAATCCACGATGGCGTCGTTTTGGCCGCGGCGTTTGACGGTGGCATCGATCAGGTTGCAGGAGCCGAGAAACTGGCTTACGTAGCGCGTGCGCGGACGTTCGTAGAGCGACTCGGACTCACCCATTTGTTCGATCTTGCCCATGCGCATGACCGCAATGCGATCGCTCATGACGAGGGCCTCTTCCTGGTCGTGGGTGACGTAGATGAAGGTGATGCCGAGCCGGCGCTGGAGGTTGAGCAATTCCACCTGCAATTGCTTGCGCAGCTTCAGGTCGAGCGCGCCCAGTGGTTCGTCGAGCAACAGCACTTGCGGCTCGTTGACGATGGCGCGAGCGAGCGCGACGCGTTGTTTCTGTCCGCCGGAAAGCTGGGAGGGCTTGCGGCTGGCCAAGACGGCGATTTCGACGAGGTCCATGACTTTTTTCACGCGGTCGACGATTTCAGGTTTGGACACTTTCTTCATGCGCAAGCCGAACGCGATGTTGTCGTACACGGTCAGGTGAGGGAAGAGGGCGTAGGATTGGAAGACGGTGTTGACCGGGCGCTTGTGCGCGGGAATTTCCGCGGCATCGACGCCGTCGATACGAACGAGGCCTTCATCGGCCACATCGAGGCCGCCGACGATGCGCAGCAGTGTGGTCTTGCCGCAACCCGAGGGGCCGAGCAATGAAAAAAACTCTCCTTTGCGAATCGTGACACTGACATGGGAAAGAGCCTCCACGTCGCCGAATCGCCTCACCAGATTCTCGACTTCGATTGCTGCGGTGTCGTTCGCCATGCTCACTTCACCGAGTTGCAGCGTCGCTTAACCATAGCAGAAGAGGGCGACAAGGCGATAAAAAATTTCCTAGTTTTGCGGGCTTGACAAAAGTCACGCGGAATTAGAAGCTCGACGATAGCAGCCAAACGATCAGGAGGAGCGCATGAAAAGAGCCATGGCGGTCGTGTGTCTGATGTCTGTGTTGTCCGTGAGCACCCCGTTGTTCGTACTTGCCGATGCGCCGAGTTCCACCCCCACAAGTTCCACAACTGAGCCGGACTGGAAGAAGTTGTACGAACAACAAAAACAGCAGTACGACGAGGAGAAGGAGCACAATACCGCGTTGGAGCGCCGGCTATCCTTGCTGGAACTGAAAAGCACACAGGACGTGTATCTGGCGAAGAGCGACATGCCCGATGCCACTGTGAGCTTTCTGAAGCAGACCGAGATTAACGGCTACGTTTCCTCCTCGTATTTCTATAATTTCAACAGGCCCGACAATAATGAGAACACGGGGCGCGGCTTCGACGCGCGGGCGGACCAGTTCATGGCCAACAAGCTGGTGGTGCGCATCGACAAACCCGTTGACTACAACGCATTTGACTGGAAGGCAGGCTACACGGCCAAATTGATTTTCGGGCAGGATGCGGAGTTCACGCAGGCCGCGGGGTTGAGCTTGGGGAATCAGGGAGATCTGTTTGAGGCGAATGTGACCGTGAATGTGCCCGTGGGCAGTGGTCTGAAAGTGATGTTTGGCAAATGCGGCACGACCATGGGCTATGAGTCCACGTTCACGGAAGAGAACTTTAACTGGTCGGGAGGCAATCTATGGGCCTTTGCCGAGCCATTCACCCACACCGGTGTGATGCTGTCGTATCAGCTAACAACTGAATTGGAGTTGAAAGCGATGGTCATGAATGGTTGGGACGTTGTCATTGACAATAACAATGCCAAGTCGTTCATGGGCACAGCCACCTATACGATGAACGACAAGATCAGTATGGCATTGACCGGCTTCGGTGGCCCCGAACAGGATGGCAGCAGCGCCAACTGGCGCAAGGGTGTCGACTTCTGGTACGACCAAAAATTTACGCCCAAAGTGGAAGGGGTTGTCCAGTTGGACTATGGCGCTGAGGATGGGGCTGACCTTAACGGCAAGAAGGCTGAATGGTATGGCCTCGGCGGTTGGCTGGTCTACACGTTTGACACAAAATGGAACGTGGCAGGGCGAGCCGACTACTTCAAGGATCAGGATGGTGTTCGGACATCCCTCGCACCATCGCTGGCGCCGTTCCCCGCAAACAACGGCCAAGAGCTTACCAGTCTGACACTTACGGTGAACTTCAAGCCCGTCGATGGGATGAAACTTGCCCCCGAGCTTCGTTGGGATCACTCGTCGCTCAATACGGCTTTTGACGGTCACGACTCGCAAGTCACCATCGGGATGGGCGCAGTTTACAGCTTTTAGCCAGAACGGCTAGATCGAGAGGGCTTTGGCGCCATGGTCGCAGCAGTGCGGCCATGGCTGTTTTGTTTTGCATACGTTGCGTGTAAAATGCTGCATATAAATTACTTACACATTTCTCTGGCTGTTGGCTGTCGATTGTGATATGGTAAAGTGGCCGACGGAAGATGAATGTTATGGATGAGAAAGTTCAAGAAACCGCGAAAGCTGAAGACGCCTCGGCAGTCGAGACGGTGAGTTCTGCTCAAGGTGTTCGCGAGGTGACGAAACTCAGCAGCATTGAGGAAATTCGCCGCAAGTCCGCGGACTACCTGGAAACCGTCAGCGCGGGGAAGAAGCTCGATCCGGAAGACAAGAACCGCATCATCACCCACACGCTGGAGAATTTCGACGACTACTTCAACCGTGGCTTCCTCCACTATCGCAAGTCCGTTGCGGAAGCCGAGGACTTCGCGGCGATCGAATGGACGGGCGAAGGCTCGATCATCGAGGACATCATGGGGCGCAAGTTCATCGATTGCCTGGGCGGTTTTGGTGTCTACAACATGGGCATCCGCCACCCGAAGATCATCGCGGCGGTCAAGGCCCAGCTTGATCGGATGCCACTTTCCTCGCAGGAACTGCTCGACCCGTTGCGTGGTTTTCTCGCGGAATTGCTAGGCGAGCTCGCGCCGGGCGACTTGCAGGAATGTTTTTTCATCAGCAACGGGACCGATGCCGTAGAGGGCGCGTTGAAACTGGCGCGGCTCTACACCAAGAAAACTGGTTTCATCTCCACCACAGGCGGGTTCCATGGCAAGTCGATGGGCTCACTCTCCGTGATGGGCCGCGCCGTGTACCGCAAACCGTTCCAACCATTGCTGTCGGACGTCTATTTTGTCGATTACGGCGACATCAAGGACCTCGAGCGCGAACTCAAGAAGCTCATGGATCTCGGCGAGGACATTGCGGCGATCATTCTGGAACCGGTGCAGGGCGAGGCGGGTGCCGTGGTGCCACCGGATGATTACCTGCCGCGGGTGCGCCAGCTCTGTGACGAATACGGCGTGTTGCTGATCTTGGATGAGGTGCAGACGGGCATGGGCCGCACCGGCAAGGTGTTCGCGTGCCAGCACTGGAATGTCGTGCCCGATATCCTTTGTCTCGGCAAAGCGCTCGGCGGTGGCGTGATGCCGCTCAGCGCGTTCATGAGTACTCCGAAGATTTGGAAGGTGCTCGAGGACAATCCATTTCTCCACAGTTCCACGTTTGGCGGTAATCCGCTCGCGTGCGCGGCGGGCATCGCCGCGATCAACGTGATGCTGGAAGAGGACCTTGCGCAGCAGGCGTTCGAGAAGGGCAAGTATCTCATGAAGCGGCTTGGCTCGCTGCAAGCGTTGTACCCCGACCTCCTCAAGCAGGTTCGCGGCAAAGGATTGCTCATCGGTCTCGAATTCACCGACCGCTTCCTCGGCTATCGCGTGGCAGCGGCCTTGTTCAAGCGCGGGGTGCTCGTCGCGGGCACGCTTCTCAGCGCCCGCACAATCCGCATCGAACCCGCGCTGAATATCAGTTACGAACTGCTCGACGAGATGCTCGATAAGTTGGGGGACGCGCTGAAGCAGATTGAAAAGCAGCTCGACAAGGAAGCCAGGGAAAAGGCCTCCAAGGAGCGGGAAGCCAAAGACAAAGACGCGAAAGACGCCAAGGAAGCAAAAGATACAAAGGACGCGAAGGACGCCAAGGAAGCCAAAGACGCGAAGGACGGCAAAGGAGCTTAGCCGATGAGATACCATTGGGTCGGAGGCCAGTGGCTCAAATCCAACCGCGACCGAATCGCTGTCATCAATCCCGCCACCGAAGAAATCATCGACCACGTGACGCGGGGCACCGCCGCGGATGCCGACCGCGCCGTGCACGCCGCGCGCGAGGCCTTCAAATCCTGGCGTTGGGTGCCCGCCGTCGAAAAGGCGCAGATGCTCCATGCGATTGCCCGCGACCTGCGCGCCCGCCAGAAGGAACTCGCCACGGTCATGACGCAGGAAGGAGGCAAGCCCTTCTGCGAGAATCGTGACGAAGTCGAGTGGGTCGCCGCGTGTTTTGATTACTATGCCGAGATCGGCCGCAACTCGCGCGGCGCTTCGCTGCCGCCAACATTTCATCATCAGGTCAATTTCACCATCAAGGAACCGTACGGCGTTGTCGTCGGCATCATCCCGTGGAATTATCCGCTGCTGTTGATGGTGTGGAAGGTCGCGCCCGCGCTGATGGCTGGCAACACCGTCATCCTCAAGCCGAGCTATGAAACGCCGCTCTCGACGCTTGATCTCGCGGACATCTTTGGTGCGCACCTGCCCGCGGGCGTCGTCAACATCGTGACAGGCTCCGGCAAAGAAATCGGCGAGGCGTTGGTGAAGCATCCCGGCACGGATTTGATCGCACTGACCGGCTCGACCGAAACCGGCCAGCGCATCGGCCAACTATGCGCGGCGCAAGTGAAGAAATTCCACGGCGAACTCGGCGGCAACGACCCGTTTATCGTCTGCAGCGACGCCGATCTGGACATCGCCAGCCGCGCGTGCTGTTGGGCCGCGTTTCTCAACGCGGGCCAGGTGTGCACCAGCGCCAAGCGCATCTACGTCTTCGACGGGATCGCCGAGGAGTTTACCCAGCGTGTCGTGAAGTTCACGAAATCCCTCAAGCTCGGCAACGGGCTCGATCCGAACACCGACATCGGCCCGATGATCAATCTCAAGCAGTTGGAGGACGTTCAGTCACGCGTGAAGGAGGCGGTGCGCGACGGCGCGAAGATCCTGTGCGGCGGACGGCGTTCACCAAAGTTCAAAAAAGGTTTCTTCTACGAGCCGACCGTGGTGGTGAACGTGAAACAGAAGATGCGGCTCGTCCACACCGAGACGTTCGGCCCGATTCTGCCGATCATGCGCGTCAAAGACATCGATCACGCCATCGAGTTGGCCAACGATAGCAACTATGGCCTCGGCGCGAACCTCTACACCAACAACATGGAATGGGCGATGAAGGCGATGGAGCAGATCACCGCCGGCACGTTCTGGATCAACGACCCGCTCAGCGACAACGATGCCGGACCGTTCGGCGGGATGCGCCAGACCGGCCACAGCCGCGAACTCGGCGAGGAAGGCCTCGACGAATTCCGCGAAACCAAGCACGTCCACCTCGATTACAAACAAGAGATCAAGCCGTACTGGTACCCGTATTCGAAGTACAACAAGCTGACGGGTGGGTGAGATTTACTATACGTTCGACGGAACAACGATGAACCGGATTATCGGACAATTCGTGGTCGTTGTGATTGCGGCCTCGCCGGTATGGACGACAGCAATTGTCTTGATGTTGCCGCGCAGAATGTTCGCTCTGAGCGTTGCAGCATGTGCGTTGCAGCTTCTTCTGGCGTATCTGGTGTGGTGGTTCTTCTGGGGGGGGGGGGGGGGCCTTTGGGGGGGGGGAAATTTGGTGGGGGGGGGGGGGTTTGTTTTTTATTTTTCCCCCCCCCTCGTGCC
>Ga0187861_10000249_pt1 | contig 68654 bp, 52 predicted proteins | sample June2016WEW_10_1_3_FD_132986 | JGI IMG/M metagenome (GOLD analysis project Ga0187861, IMG submission 132986) | Peatland microbial communities from SPRUCE experiment site at the Marcell Experimental Forest, Minnesota, USA - June2016WEW_10_100 | ecosystem: Environmental > Terrestrial > Soil >...
GACGTACTTCTTGGCCTCGAGCGGGTCCTTGGTGACGTCGATGCCGTTGACGTAGCAGGTCCCGGTCGTCGGCGGGATGAAGTTGAGGAAGAGGTTGATCGTCGTCGTCTTCCCCGCGCCGTTTGCTCCCAGGAGGCAGTAGACCTCGCCGGGCGGGATGTTCAGGTTTAGATGATCGACCGCAAGGACGCCGTCCTCGTAGCGTTTCGACAGGTCGTCGGCCTTCAGGATGGGTTGCTGGTTTGCCATGTTTCCCCCTCGTTATGGAAGAGATTCCGTTTTCTACCCGTTATTTCATCGCACGTCCGCCCGGATGAACGCTGAAAAAGCCAATCCGGCCAGAATAATGTTCCAGAGGAGGAGGCCGGCGATATCCCACAGGCCGCTCATTAGGCCGTCGAGGAGTGTCGCCTTGGTCTCGGAAAACCTGGGAAAATCGGACTTGTCCCCCTGGTATTCCTGGGGATAGGGCGATTGGAGGAAGATGGGTTTTCCGTTCAGGGGCACCGAGATTGCAAAATTCCAAGGGGATGTGCCTACAACTTTTCCCATTCTTTTCAGGATGTAATCATCGTAAATCCTGGAAAAATCTCGGACGTCCTGGAGGAACCTGGCGTCGGCCGCAGGGCCGGTTCCCCCGATGTCCTCAGCAGAATATTGGAACAGGGCCACCGGCGAAACACGCGATATTATCTGGGCCAAATCGGCCCTCTGCTGCACGGCGTTGTCGTAATCGGCATAGAGCTTCCGAACACGGTCCTGGCCTTCTTCATAAGCAAGGTCGGCCTCTTCACGGATATCCTTTTCCGTCTTCAACTCGCCTTTTTTAATTCTGTCCTGAAGCTTGTTTATTCTGTCCCAGACTTCTTTCTGGATGGTCGGTCCCACAAGCTTGGCCATTTCATATTCGCTTGGGACCTTTGAGAATTCTTGGGCGATGATGCCCGACGTGTCGGGGATGAAGAAGGCGAAAAAGATCCAAAAAGCCAGAAGAACGAGGAGGACGAGCGAGGAACGGGTGATGAGCGCGGAGAAAAAAAGGCTCAGGAATGCGAAGAGCGAGAGGTAAGCCAAGGCGAGGACGAAAAGGAAGGCGACGCGCGTCAAGTTGGGTAGGCTCAAGACAGCCGGGAAGAAGACGGCGACGATTATGAGGCTTATGATAAGTCCGACCAGCAGAGCGATGGCGGCGCTCAAAATGATGGCCAGATATTTCCCCGTCAGGAGCCTCAGCCGGCCGACCGGGTTGGAAAGCATCAATCGGAGCGTGCCCCGCTCCTTTTCGCCGGACACGGCCTCGAATCCGAGAAGGATCACGTATAGGCTGAAGACGATCTTGATGATGAAGGCCCAGTCGAGATCAGGGATCTCCGGCATCTTGAAATTGCGCGGGCCGGCGGGCATGGCCGCGAGGGCTTGTTTCGGCCTCAGGTCGTAACCGGTCGGGCCATTCTTTTCTCCCCCCTCAGCCATGAATAAAAGCGGACTCGGTGACCTGTAGAGAAACGTCCCCGTCGTGCTCGGGTGTTGCTCTACCTCCGTGACATGGAGCCGGTAATCGGAATTGAGATGGCTATATTGCTGGACAAAGACGAACCCGTTCACCGCGAACAGGACAAGAGTCGCCGCGAGCAGGACCGCGAACTGGACGCTTCTCAGATGGTCGAGGAGTTCCTTCCGGATGATCGTCTTCATCGCGTCACCTCACGTCCTTTTTCAGGAAAGCCGTATACGCCAGGGCGAAAAAGGCCAGGGCTAAGAAGGCGAGAAGCAGCCAGTCGAGCCAGGTCGCGGCGAACGCGTCGGCAGTCGATTCGACCGGAACTCGGAAAGCGAGGGCTGGCGCTCTTTTGAAGGCTTCGCGGTCCGTATAAATGAGCTTGGACCTTTCGACATCCTGCTGCCAGCAGCGATAGACCTCCCGCATGAAACTCTCGTACTGCGCCATCCCCGTTCGGCCGTATTGCACGGCGGCCTGATCGAACAATGCGGCCGGCGAGAGGCTCGAGATCGCCCGAGCCAACTTCGTCTGGGCCGTGAGTTTCCGATCGTATTCCTCGTCGACCTTGTGGGTCACATCGGCCCGCAAAGCCGCAAACTCTTCGCTGCGCAGGCCGAGCTCTTTGCTTACTTCGCCCTTGCGCACGCCCTGGACGAAAGCTTCCATAACCTTCTTGTACTCCGCCTCGTAGGGCTGGAGGGCGGCCGCCTTCTGCTGCTCAAGCTGCTCCTGTGATGGGAGCTTGAAGAGGTTTTCCGCGGCGATGACGCCCAAGTTGGGATAGATGACGATCAGGAAAACCCAGGCCTGGAGCAGAATCATCAAGGCTGCGGCAGGCCTGTCGACGAGGACCGACACGAAAAGGCTCAGCCCGTAGAAAACCGTGAGGTAGAGGGCCGAAAGGCCGATGAAGATGAGGAGGCGTGCCCATTCGCCCGGCCCGAAGGCGATGAACGAATGGGAGAGAACGAGAATCAAAGACATGAGGGCCGCGACGGCGAGCGAGCCCAGGATGACGAACCATCCGCCCAGGAGTTTGCCGAGCAGGAGTTGGTCCCTCGGCACCCGGTTGGACAGGATCATTTTCAGTGTGCCCGAGAACTTCTCTTCGGACACCGCGTTGTAGGCGATGAAAACGACCATCAGGCTCAGCACGACGCGGACGACAAAAGCGAAATCGAAGGCCGCAAACCCCGAAACAAGTCGTTGATGCTGGCTTCTTCCCTCGCCCATGTAGCCTGACGTTCGAGGCGGGATACCCATGTATGTGATGGTGATACTGTTTCCGAGCGTCCGGTCCTTGCCCTGGATGAGGGTGCTGAGGACCTGAGGCGGCCGATAAAGGTGAATGTAGAAGCTGTCGCTCTTCATTTCCTGCATGGCGGACTGGTAGTCCTGCAGGCGCCCCTTGTAATCCTGGACGTTGATGACCGTGCTGCCGGCCGCCAGGGCCAGGGTGATCCCGAGCCCGATCAGGAACTTGGCCGATTTCAAATACTCGAGGATTTCCCGTTTGATGATCGTTTTCAGCATCAAATCCCTCTTCCTTAAATCGGGAATACAATACTCAGGCCTGAATTTCGACTGGCGCCTAGGATGTCCTGTAACTTGATCGCTAAGGCCACCTCTTCGACCAGACGCACTTGCTCGTTATAGCCCCTGACGTGTTTGGCATGGTTGCCCTGGTTAATATACATTCCAAACGGAAGGAGCATAATGCAGATGAACGAAAAAAACGGGAACCGAAACCTGAAGATATTTTCTAAGACCTCTTTCTTAATAATGGTTTTCATCATTGTGGTCACTTGGCATTGCCAGCAGTTCAGATTTCATATAGCCGATCACTAAATAAAAGTCCTTTTTATATTATGACCTGACTTGCGATAATGTTTATCGAATCGCTATTGTTGCGAGTCTCTAGGCACAGCATTTCTGTCCTGATCCATTCCTCGCAGTGACTGTCAAGCGCCTTCATTTGATTAGCTTGATTAGCTTTTCGGCCGCTTCTTTGAAATGTGGGTAGGCAGTAGCCTTTCGGGCCATCTCCAGAGCCTGTCCCTTTTGCCCCGCGTTGAAATATCCGGCGGCCGCGTTGTAGTAACCGGCAGCTTTAATCACCTCGAAGGTCTTGAGCTGTTCCTCTTTTTTGGCGACCATCCTCGCCTTTCGTTCCTCAGCAAGCGTCGAATCATTGATTTGTCTAATCATGTCAGCCAGGGTGTTTTCTCTCTGCGCGGCGGCCTCTGTCGCATGAGAATAAAAAATCGCTGAATCGAGCCATTTCTTTTTCTGGGCATACACTTTGCCCAAGCCCAAGATTGCGTCGATATTCTTGCCATTGTATCGTAATGATTCTTGGAATTCCCTCTCAGCCTCATCTACTTCACCTTTTTCGAGCGCGATTGTCCCGGACAGGCCAAAGACTTGACTGTCGGTCGGAAGCCGGGTCTTGGATTCCTCAATATTGAACTGCGCCTTCTCTGTGTCTTTGAGTTCGTGATAATTCCAGGCCAACCAATAATGGCCCTCCCCCATCAAGTAAGAGCCCAAGGCCACAAGCTTGTTCAGAATATCAATGGCCTCTTTATGCTTCCCCATATAGCTCAAGCAGAGCGACTTTCCCAGGAGTGCATCCCTGTTCGTGGGAGCAAGAGCAAGGGTCTTATCAAAATACTCTATGCCTTTATCGTATTCTTCCGTCGAGATATAGATGCCGCCGAGGTAGATCGTGATTTGGGGTGACTCTAGGATTCCCTCATAAGCCTTCAAGAATTCCGTTTCAGCTTCTACCTCTTTTTGGGCGTCTAGGGCGAGTTTTCCCAAATAATAATAGGCTTCGTAAAATTCTGTCTCAGCCCCTACAAGGGCTTCGAGCAGTTTTGGGTCTTTCTGGAAATCAGCGGTGGCAGTTTTGTATTTAAAGAGAATCGAGTCCGGGTACAACTTGGCAAAGCTCGACAGTTCTTCTTTCTGATCGAGATAATTTAAATAACGTGTGTAATAAGTTACGAACAAATATGCATAATAATCATCAGATTGGGCTTTGAGCTTCATGTCGGCCTTCAACTGAGCATTCTTCAAGGTATTATTAATGATTTTCCAAGCTTCTTCGACATCCGCGTCCTTCATGATGCCTTTGGTCCTGGGATACATTGTGTTCTCCAGCTCGACATACAAGGCAAATGATTGCAGAGGAGGATTCTCCTTAATAACATCCCGAGCTTTCTTGATATATTCACCATTCAAGATTCCCAGCTCTCTTTCCCTGACTGTCATGAGAATCAGTGTCTTCACAAATGGAACAGCAATTCTATTTCTTGTGGAGGGTTGGCTGTATAACTCCTCGTATGCTTGGATGGCCCTCTTAAAGCCGACATAGCAACCCTTTTTAACAAGTGCATCAACCTCAGAGACCCTGTTCTCAAGTTCAGAGGCTATGGGAGGGGGTGCCACTCGGACCTTCGCTGTTGGTACGCAGCACCAGAGTAACATCACACTCATGACCGAAAGTACTATTCGTTGATACAATCGCCTTTTGTGCCGCCTCTTATCAACGATATTTTTATGCGCCAAAAAGGAAGCATAGAGGAACAACCTCAGCATTCTTTTCCCCATCGTTCTTTAATCCTCCCGCATGGGGCGCAAAGCACCATCATCTGCTAAATTCCGTGCAAAATCAGGGCCAATTAACAGGGTTAGCATATCTTAAGGGATACATGCTGAATTGCACAGTTTAATTTACCCACTATCGTGAAACCCTTTACCCGATGACGTGTAATTGGTTACCTTGCTTTTCGAGAAGCCCCATGCGGTTTTCGTTACCTTTTCTTTCTATTGAAGCTGGAACCGAACCGTCACGGTGAAGACGACCGGCGTCGGGACGTCGTTGATGATCATCGGTTCGTAAACCCACTGCCTGACGGCGTCGATGGCGGCTTGATTTAGAAGGGGGATGGACCTCAGGATCATCATGTCCTGGACGTGACCCGTGGCGTCAGTCTTGACGGACAGGATGACGGTGCCCTGGACGCTGGCCTTCCTAGCGTCTTCAGGATAGACTGGTTCCACAGACTTGAGCAACCTGGGCGGCTTAATGCTACCTTCGGCTTTGGCGGACCCCTGGGCGAACTTGTCAAAGTCCTTTTCCTTATCGCCGGACTTCAACATAAACCGCACGGTCACAGGGAAAACGACTTTTCGGGGCCTCCTATCGATGATCAGCGGCTCGTATTTCCACTGTTTGACGGCGTCGACTGCCGCCTGGTCAAGCACGGGGATCGATCTCAGGATTCTCGCGTCCTCGATATTGCCCTCTTTATCCGTCCGGACCTCCAGGATCACAGTCCCCTCGACCTGGGCCCGACGGGCCTTTTCTGGATAGACAGGGTCGACCGACTTAATGAGCCGGGGCAGTTTGATATCTCCCACGGCCCTCACTGCGCCCTTTTCGAATTCCTTCTGCACTTGGCTCAACAAACCGCCCGTGACACCGCCCTCAACTCCGCCCTGAACGCCTCCGAGCATGCCGGGCTTAATCCACCCGACAACCTCTCTTCCCATGAATTCGTCTTCGACTCCCGTGATGCCACGGATTTTGCCGTCTTTATCTCTTGCCAGCGTGAACTGGACGGTCATCGAGAAGGTGACAGGCTTCGGATTGCCGTTGATGACCATGGGCTCGTATTTCCACTGTTTGACGGCATCGATTGCCGCCTGGTCCAAGCCGGGAACAGACTTTAGAACCTTGATGGCGACAATTTGACCACGAATATCTGTCGTCGCTTCGACAGTAACGACCCCCGCGATCCCCGACTTAATCGCAGCCTCAGGATAGACCGGGTCCACGAGCTTAATAGGCTTGGGAGGAATGATATGGGAGCCGGGTACTTTTGGCGCGGTCCCCCTCAGAGGGGCGCCGTTGACAATTCCTATATAGCTCCCATCGGGGGCGTCCGCAAACATCCTTGTTTGCTGGAGGGAAATGAAATACGGTTTGCCCTGGGCATCTTCAAAGCCGAAGACGGTGATATCGCCCTGGCTTGGTAGATTGTAGTCAGTGTCGAGGAGGCTTTTTTTCTCCATGCTCGTCTGCTCAGAGACCTCGACACCGAAGGACTGCAAGGCTCCCTCATGGGGTCTAGCAATGAAGTCGCCCCCTCTGACCTGGATGGTGTATTCTTCGCCGTCCAGGCGAAAGACGAACGGTACCTTTTCCGGCTCCCCCGCCTTCCAGCTCAATTCCCCTTCGGTCAGGAGTTTGACATCCTTGAGATTGAAAATCTTCTTGATTCGATTTTGTTCCTGGACTTCTGAGGATTCAGACCGGAAATTCGCCGAGAATGTGTACCTGAGAAAAGACGAAGTGACGATGGGGGGAGCAGCCGGGAGGCTCTCCCTCAGCCCTTCGAAGACCTTGAGCCTTATTTCCCACTCGACGATTTTGAAAACAGCCGACTGATCCTGGACCGCCAGTAGCGGGGCGGCCAGGAAAAGAGCCATGATAGCCATCAGCCAAACGATTCTCATTTGGGACATGGTTCGACCTCGCCTTTTTCTAGGATTTCTTCTCAGCCCAAACGATGATTATGTCCGCTCCTTTGGGCTGATAAACAAAGGCCTGTGCGGGCGCGCCGCCCACGTTGATATAGTTGATTCCGAAATGGCCCGCGGGCCAGATATAATCGGCCCGCACGGCTTTTGTCTGGACGCCGCGGAGGAGCCAGAAGCTCGCCGCCGCGAGCACGAGAAACGTCACCGCACCAACGGCCCATTCCCAGCGAAGCCCGGTCAACCTTTGCTCTGGAACCGCCGCTTCTTGACCGATCTGACACTCGATTTTCTCCCACAGTCCGCTGGCTGGGTTCGCGTTCCCCGGTTTGATAAAAAGGGCTTCCGCTTCACTTCTGCTGATATACCGCGCTTGGCAACCGTCACATTTTTCGAGGTGGGTCCGGATGAGGTAATCCCGAAAAACACGGGACGGGACCGCGGCGTAGAGGGCATTAACAATTTTGCATGACACCATGTTTGTTCTCCAGAAAGGCTTTAATTTTCCTGCGGGCGTTGAAGAGGGTGACTCGGACCGTACTCGCCGAGCAACCCACGACTTCCGAGATATCGTGGGCCGTGTACCCATCGTTCGCCCAAAGAGAAAGAACTGTCCGCTCCTTCGGACTAAGGGTTCTGTATAATCCCGGCGGGAGAAACAGCTGCTCCTCAGGGCCGGGATCGGACGTTGGCGTCCAGGTTTGGGGCTCGGTCTTCAGCCTGTTTAGGATACCCGAGAAGATCTTCTTTCTTTTAGCGGCGTTTAGGCAACGGCGATAGAGAATCGTATAGAGCCAAGTCCTGAGGCTTTTCTCCGTGTCGAAACTCGAAAGATGGCGATAGGCTTGAATGAATGTTTCCTGGCAGATATCCTCGGCGTCCTGCCGGTTTCCGAGAACGGTCATCGCCACCGCCATCAAAGGAGGCGTGTATTGATTGACGATCTGTCGAAATTCCCCTGTTTCGCCTTTGAGACATCGTTTGATGATCCCCTGTTCGTCCATGGGATGTCTAGTCTGGCCTTCACTCAATAATACAACCGAGGAAAGGCAAACGTTTAGGGGTATTTTTTAGGGATAAGTATGGGGTGTTCTTCCCATATGGGATTATGCACATCCCGTTTGTCCAAGTTGGCCCCCAAAAAACTCGTGCTTTCCCACCCCCCCCCTCCCCTAAATCCCGATAGCCTACGGACCCCGTAGGAATAATGTTTTTCGCATTTCGGCCGTTATCTGCAGCTTGCTGACGGACATTCTTGTGTGCTTTCCGGAGTGAAGACCCGATGGCCCTAGTGGCCCTTGATACTGGAAATTTCGGGAGGTGGAGAAGAAACCCTGGTGAAGGAGGGCGGCTGATAACATGTAGTATAATGAAACCGGCGGGAGTCGATTTTTGGACCCGATGGCGTTAGAGTTTTCCTTACATCAGCACCTGGAATTGACAATTGAACATAGTTCCTGATGCAACGGTTCTAATCACCTTTGTCCTTGTTTGGGTCCTCGTCATCGTCCTGTCACGCGTTTTCTTCAAGCCTATCCAGCGCATCCTCGACGAGCGGGCCTCGCGGATCGAGAAGGCGAATGCGGAGACCGAGAAGACTCTGGCGGCCTATGAACAGGACCTCCGGCGGATCGAGGAGGGCCTGAAGGAGGCCCGGGCCGCGGCGGCCGCGATCCGTGAGCAGGCTGAACTCGAGGCGCTTAAAGAAAAGAGCCGGCTCCTCCAGGAGGTTCAGCTCGAGTGCCGGGCCCAAATGGACAAGGCAAAGGCCGAGCTCGACCAGCAGGTCAAGGCACTCAAGAAGGAGCTCGACGCCACGACCGAAGAGCTCTCCGAGGACATTGAGCGAAAGATTTTAAACTGATGATGCCGCGGAAGACCTTCGCGGTTATTCTCTGAACCCCCTCCCCGAAATCTCGATAGCCTACGGACTTAGTAGGTTTAGTAATTTTCCTAATCCGACCGTTATCTGCGAGTTACTGGCGAACATTCTTGTGTGCTTTCCGGAACCGGTCTGAGACTATAGGCCTGCGGGAAAAAGGAGCCCGTTAGAATGAGCAAAACGAAGAACGGCAAGGCGGCCGCCGCGAAGGCCGTCAAGGTCGCCGAGGTTTCTAGGACCCCTGCGGAAACCAAGGCGAAAGCGGCAGAAAAGGCTGAGGCAAAAGCCGTTGCCAAGCCGGCCAAGGAGAAGGTCGACAAGGAGGCCAAGATCCAGGGCCAGGTCGACGCCAACGCGGCCGCCATCCTCAAGGCCCACGACGAGGGCAAGAGCGTCAAGGACCTCTACAGGACGTTCGGCATCGGCAAGGGCCTCTTCTGCGACCTCGTCTACATCGTCCTCTGGAAGGCCGGCCGCCTGCCCAAGAGCAAGTACGCCGAACGGGTGGCCATGAAGCACCCCGTGACCCTCGACAAGCGCTTCGTCCACCCCAGGCCGGAGAAGAAAGAGGAGTGATTAACTCGGTCCCGTCGACTCTAAGCCCCGCTGGAAGGCGGGGCTTATTTTATGTATTCTTAGTTCGATTTAAGGGGGGGGCAGATCACTGGGTCATCGTCGCTGAGTACCTGGCGGGCCGGCTGCCTGGGCTTGAGGCTGAGATCGCGAGGTTGTGGTGACCTCTCCTCTACCCTCAACGATCGTCCAAGCGATGCGGACGCCCGCAACTCAGTTGGATAGAGCATCTGACTACGAATCAGCAGGTCGGGTGTTCGAGTCACCCCGGGCGCGCTCTTTTTTCTCCCCATATAAACCGAAATATCAGCGACTTAGGGCCTATTCTCGGCGCCTCTCAATTTTGCTCCTGTTTGCCCTATTTAGCACCGGATAGACCTCAAAAGGGTCACAACCGATATTCTATTGACAAATGATATCGCAGATGGTATCAATATATTTATTACTATGGGAACGGGCAGGATAATTCGACTTCTTGGCGTTTTTTGTGATTTATCTGTTCCCCTGCCCTGGAAAGATTTTATCTTTGTTCTACAACATTTCGGAGCTGAGGTGGACAATAAAACCGGGAGTGCGGCACGCGCAATTACGATTCAGAAGGAAACGTTTAACGCGCATGAGCCGCACGACCGGGAAAAAATGGTTCATAAGTCGGACCGCCAAAGGGCCATTCAAAAGTTGAAACTACTTGGTCTGCTTAAAGATAATGAGGGAGGAGATTAGGCAATGACAAAGAACCTAAATTATTATCTAGAATTGAAGTACCCCCTCATCATCTCGGAAGGCATTGAGAACGGGGAACCCTATTTTGAGGCAGAAATCCCAGAACTGTCTGGATGCGGGTCTTTTGGAGAAACCATCGAGCAGGCCCTTGAACGGCTGCGGGAAGCAAAGGAACTCTGGATTAAGGCCCGCCTCAAAAGGGGCCTTCCCATACCCGAACCCATCTCAGAAGAGGACTTTAGTGGAAAATTCCTTTTGAGGATTACGCCGGCTCTTCATCGAAAACTGGCAGCTGACGCAAAGAATGAGAATCTGAGTTTGAATCAATATATAAGAAAAGTCCTCGAGGAGAGGATCTCCCTTAATGCCGTTCTGGACAGGTTAAACTACCTGGAACAAAGAATGGTTGGTATCTATAGACCAGTGGAAGCTATCCAGGCCAACTTCCCCTTCGGCATTTATAGCGCGGCCAGTGCAGTGTACAATGAGGCACCATGTTACATGGGCAGTAATTTGGGAACTTTGACACCGTCCCGCTGGCAAGGCGTTGCTTATGGTTCTTTCGTTGAAACAAAAGAGCGAGGGCTAGGCGGTAACGCCACCCAAATTAGGAGGTTCTAATGAAAATCAGCACAGAAAATAAGAAAAGGCTTATAGACGAGATTAAGTTCGTTCTGGAGAAAATGAGAAAGGAGACCGATCCCAACAATAAGCTCTATTACTTCAGTGCAGTTTTCGGGATTATGAATAGGATTTACAACCTTGAATCCGCTCCAGATCTAGTTTTTGCCCACTTTGTCCTCAATTCAACACACACAGAAATAACTGTGCGGCTACACGATTCAGAAAAGGTAATTGAGCTCCCCGAAGGATTTTTTGACAATTTTGTTGACGCCACGGCCGAGCTCTTGGATGTGATAGAAAAAAATAAAAATCCTTATGAGATTCTGAGGCGATTCGTGCTTTTGGGTTACGTAACAACAGGAAACGGCTATTATCTTTATCAAAAGGGCTTAATAAAGATATAACCGAGGGACCTAAAGTCACCCGCGAAAAGCGGAATCCTTATCACCTGGCCCGGTCTTCTCTTTAGGGAATTCTGTTAAGGGAGACAGATAAGCGAGTAACCTGCCCCCCTAAAATCGGTCTAGGCATAATAAGCAAGACCTGTGTTTAACCTTTTGTTAGTCGAAAAATTATTATTGCTTTACAAGTTCATTGAAATCCGATGGTGAAAGTTTCTTTGAATCTGGACCAAATGCTGAGCGAATTATCCACTTATAATACTTCTGCTTGAATTCTGAAACATCGCTTTTATTAACTGTCCAGCTTGATGGGCGTTTGTTGGATAGGATCTTACCTTCAGAAGTCCAAGCTAACAGATACACGTCATATATTGTTGGCTCAAGTACCCATCCAAGGAAATCTCCTCCACCGTAAAACTCAACCATCTTAGTAACTTCACCGCCAGCAGGAACGGGAAACGGCGTGGAAAATGATTCCCAAATGTAATTTTGTGCATCTAGTTCGTTAAGTTTAAGAAATGCCGTCCATTTAAGGAAGATAGCGTTTTCAGTGTTCCGATCCTTAAGAATAACACCTAAGCTAGAAATGACGCCTACCTTTGCTCCAGTGTTTCGAAGAACAATTGGCAAGCGGATAAACAGTCCGTCATCTGTATGTTGGAATTCCATCCGCTCCCCAAGCGATGAAGTTATGTTCGCAGGCCTGAGTGAGGTGATGTATAGAGTCGCAACAGATATGGTCACCGCAATTCCCGAGACAGCGACCGATATGTATTTTTTTAAGTCAGCCATTCTTTATCTCTCCAATAACCTATATTTGGACATCGCCTAACGCCCGGCATCAGGTGACCTGCCCCCGCTCAATGTACCACGTCCGAACTGAGATTTTCAAGCAAGAACGCCGAGCGCGTCGCCGCCAAGCACCTCGTGACGCTGGACCGCCGCTTCATCCACCCCCGGCCGGAGAAGAAGGAGGAGTAGGCCGGCCCTGTCTGATTCCAAGCCCCGCTGTCTAGGCAGGGCTTTATTTTTGTCCCCCAAAAACTAGGGATCGTCCATGCCACTCCCTAGCGTGGCCCGAGAACGGCCAGCAGAGGCGCGGAGAGGGGGAGTTGTATTACGATGCCGTTGGCCACGTAGCCGATTTCGTAAAGGGTTGTCGTGCGAGAGCATGAATTCAGCGGCTTCCTGAAGGTCTCGTAAGGGACAAAATCTCGTCTCATTCATAATATAAAAAGCTTGGTGTAGCCAAGTATTCAGCAGCTTACTTATTACACCCACCCTATAAAGACCTCATTTTCAAATAAAAGTTCTTATGTAATTCATAAAAAAAAATATTGTTGTTTTCTTCTTGACAATTCGTAGCCAGAACCTATCTACATAATGTCAGGCTTCATGGCATGGGGGTAACTCGCTAAAATGGAAGATCAGCGAACGCATTCATGCCTTGACGTACGTTCTAAGGCTCTGACCATTAGAGGTAATCAGAAAGGCGTTTCGGCCTGTGCCCAGGGTTGGAAGCAATCTTATTAATTATCCAGGAGGGGATGACCTGCCCAAACAACTTCTGGCACGTGGGCTGTACCACGCTCTTCGTAGATGGCAGGAGAACACCCACTCTAAAAAACATCTAGGAGGCTAAACGCTTATGAACGGGACGTTACTTTGGGTGGGTGGGGTTTTGCTCTGGTTGTTGCTGATCGCGCCGGTAGTGACATTTCTTTGGGTCAACTGGAAGCACCGCCGCCAAGAAATTCTCAGCGGGGTCAATAGCGACGGCGATGTGGCGCTCAAACAATATTTTGAAGAGTTCCAGCCGGATCTCTATAAACTCGTGAAGGATGGGAAGGAGGACGTGACAGAGTGTTTCCGCAAATACTACAACGGCCAATTCGGCCGGAAGCACTTTGTCATTCCATCGGTCTTCCTGTTCCTCATTGTGGGAGGTCTCCTTTTTTTATGCAAACTGATTCTAGACCCAGCTCTAAAGAGCCCTGTCCCGAAAGAACCTGGCTTTCTAGAAACAAAAGCGGCCATCGTGGTTTTTGCCATCATGGGTGCGTATCTTTGGGTGGTTTATGACCAGATCAAGAAATGGTGGGATTCCTCCCTGTCCCCGGAAGATATCTACGAAGCGTGCTTCAGATTCGCGCTTTGCATTCCATTCGGATACTCTGTGTCCCTGTTAGCTGCGGCAAATGCTGGACCTGTGGTCGCCTTTTTCATGGGCGCATTTCCCATGCAGACGCTGCTATCTGTATTTCGGAATGTCTTTGGCCAGAAACTCGGATTAAAAGAATCGCAGGCGAACGAAAAGAGCGAATTGTTAAAACTACAGGGAATTGACGCGGCCATAGTTGAGTGTCTGAATTTGGAAGATATCAGCACGATTTTGCAGCTTGCTTATGCCGACCCGATCCGTTTGACCATCCGCACTAACCTCGGCTACAGCTATCTCATTGACTGTATCAGCCAGGCCCTTCTCTGCATATACACCGGCGACAAACAGCCAGTATGGCAGAAGTACGGATTGAGGGGAGGATTCGAGGCTATGAACCTCTATAGATGGCAAGAAGAGGAAAATTCTGTAAAGAAGACCGAGGCGGAGGCTATCATCAATGTACTTTCTACGGATCTCGGGATACCTCCGGCGGCGGTAGGGAATATTCTTTGGGAAGTCAGTCGCGATCCATACATGCAATTTCTTTATCTGAGCTGGGCGAGCGGCAAAGATCTAGCTACCCTGTATAAAGAATCAACCGGAGTGATATGAAAAAACGACCGTTAGAGGTTGTTTGTATGAGGCTTTTTTCGATTGGTGACCCGCACCTTATATTTGGTCCGTCTTTCAGGGATGAGGTCCGTTATAGTTTTGGATTCAGGCTTAAAATATGTGGACAGCTCAGGGATATGGCCAGGATTGTTCTAAGAGCGCGGGGCACGTTAGACAAACGACAATTACAGTCTTACATTTCATTTTGTAAGAGGAGGGTGCTATGAAGAAAAAACATTTAGGCATTTTGTCAACGACTAAGGCATTTTTGCTTGCGATCTCTCTGACGTTTCTTTTTCCCGTTTATTCTGCATCTGTAAAAGATGCCCAGCAACGAGAAGAAATTGTTTGTAAAGAAAATGTGGCTATCGGTCCAAATGATGTTTATGCTGGCAAAGACAGGGCAGGATGCAAGACCTCTTTATATCATGGTCAATTTGAATCTTATGCTACCCTCGACAAGATGTATAAGACTCTCCCTGATGATGACGATATGCGGGATATGGGGATTGGAAGGAATAGCAACCAGAGAGTTGATGAAGAAAAACGAGATGTAACAATACGGCATGCCTTTTTATATGCTTATAAATATGAAAAAGCTGGCGATCACGATTATCATCTGATAATCGGCACAACAAAAGAGGGAATATTATTCACGGCTGAATGTTCTGGTCTTCCGGTGTCCAGTAGTGAGGATTATCAAGCGTTATTAGATGTAAGGAAAAAATTTAGATGTTTTATTGATCAGACGCCAGGGGAGAAGAATAGGTCATGGAACTTTTATGATCCACCTATTCCCATCGAAATATCTGGGAGTTTGTTTTTTGACATAGATCATGCTCCCGGGGCAGTTGGCCCGCAAGGTCATCGGCCTGAGACATCATGGGAAATTCATCCGATCTCCAATATTAAGTTCTTTAAATAGTTTTCAGCGTCTATGTTTGCTACATAAAGGGGAGAAAAAATATGAGGATTGCGATCATATCAGACACACATTTAGGAGATCCAACGTCGCTGATGGGCAGCAAAAGCGGCGTGGGTACCCTATATGCGCCATTCATCTCAGCCATTAAAAACAATATTGGCAGCAAACTCGATTACCTAATCCTTCTTGGCGATATTATGGATTTCGCAGTATCCGATTATCAAGATGCCTACGAGGCAGGAAAACAGTTTTTCATTCAACTCAAGAAGGACGATATAACTCAAGAGATTATTTATGTGCCGGGAAATCACGATTTCGACCTATGGCATACCGTTGAATACGAGGTCAATGTCATCAATAAGATAAAATGGAGGAAGCCTGTAGACATGTTCCGGCATTCCGTCCCGGCGATTCTTGACGATCGAACTGGCTCCAAAACTCAAGGCTTAACTTTAAGAAACGTGGCCGTGAATGAAGACCGGGCAAAGCCAAAATATGCGGGTTTATTTTTGGATCAAATCACAAAACCGGACACGGGACAGGAAACCCGCTTCAATTTCGCTTATCCGAATGTCTACTTCATTTCCGATCAGGAGTCTGTTCTTTTAACACATGGGCAATATCTCGAATCGCCCTGGCCAATAACGGGAGAATGGGCGTTGCGTATCTTTTCTGGCGACCTGAAGATTCAAGACCCGTCTCAACTGAACCTTGTGGAATTAGTGGGGATCAACTCCCCCGTATCCCAATTGACGTCTTCAGGGTCCGGGCAAGCCGGTCCCCTGACAGAGAGGCTCCAGGCAATCGAGCATATGGTCTACGATCATGAGACGAAGCGTCTCGAAGAATATATCGGTAGAGCAGTTAGGATCATCATATTGGGATCAGACCTCCTCTTTAACGTAGCGCAGTTACTCTTTAATGTAAAAAAGGTCATCCTGAATAAGATTGCGCCAGCCCAAAAAGCCCAATATAACGAGGAATTTACACAAAAGGAAGATGTGCGAAAGAGGTTCTTAAATTATTATTTATCGAGTATGCTCGAAATAGCCGACATCAAGAAAGATGAAACACCGATTGATATTCCGATACCCACGAAAATCATATTCGGACATACCCACGTCCCGATAAGCTGGGGATTTATGGGAAAACCCAATGACCGCCCCTTGATGGCCCCGAACGTGGACCCAATCTACTTGTACAATTGCGGTGGGTGGTTAGAGGCAATCGTCAATGAGAAGCCGGTTTTTAAGGGGGCTGAGATATTCTTTTACGAAACCGGGAAGGGAATCTCCTCAGTACGAGTAAACTAAGCGAATCCTGAAATAAGAAGTTTACTCACGAATAATTCCAAAGGAGAGAAATTGGTCTTCCCCCTAATGAAATGCCCCTTAAATCGATTTAGATATTTAGAGGCAGCAAAAAATGAATCGCTTTATTTCGCTCACACGGTGGCATAGCCATCAATGAAAGGAGGTAATATGCCAACCAGAGACGAGATCAAAAATCAAGTAATTATTGCGCTCTCGAAAGTTACGGCCTATCCCGATCTTGCTAAGAAGGAAGAATCTGGATTGTGGAACGATCTGAAAATTGGACAGAATGTTAGTACCATGGTAGGGCTGCTTTCTGACATTGCAAAGAGTTACCCGGGCGGAAAAGAAGTTACCATGAACGATGTAGGGGGTTCTAAGACGGTAAAGGACGTCATCGACCTCGTGTTTGGCCTAGCCAGGGGAGTAACCAGAGACGAGATCAAAAATCAAGTAATTATTGCGCTCTCGAAAGTAACAAGCTTTCCCGAGTTTGCTAAAAAGGAAGAATCCTTATTGTACAACGATCTGGGAATCGGACCGGCTGCTTTACAAGCCATGGCCGGAACTTATACTAAGATCGCAAAGAATTACAAGTATGGAATCGAGGTTAGTATGGGCGATGCGGGGGATTGCAACACGGTAAAGGATGCCATCGACCTCGTGTTTGACCGAGCCAAGGGAGTATAGAAAAAATGAAGACTCGATTATTGGCTATTTTGATTGCAATTCCCCTTGTTATTCCCGCATTTGGGGGAGAGCCGACAAAGCAGGATTCTTTCATTAAAAAACTATTAAAATACTTAAAGCCGTCACTCCGTCAGAGCGTGCTGGACAAGAACTTCATTGAGATGCCCGCCATGTTCCAATTCGTTCATCCTAGCGCTAACAATAAAAGCAACTCTTATTCAATTGACGCGGGTCTTACATGGAAGTTGGTAGACAATTCGACTTGGATGGTTGGTCCGACTGTTGAATATCATCGGCATACAGAAACATCAACGCCACAGAACAATATCCAGGTTGGGTTAACAGGAATTAATATACTAGGAGAATTTACCAACGGGTTTGCCATGTATACGCAGGCAACCATAAAATATAAAAGTGACCGGATTGTTACGGGGGATGGCCTGCTCGCAAAAATCGATTTTTCGCCCTTAAGGAAAGCATTGGGCCTTGGCTCGGATATTCGACTCTTTGGACTCAAGCAGTTAACGTATCGTTGGAAGCCCACTTTAGGTTTTCAGTATGAAACAGCCTCTAATGTGCTCGCAACGGGACAATCAGGCAAGGTCGCTAGGTTTTTTGCTAGTATCGGGCTGGGGATTTATCCGTTTCCCGAATCCCATTTACTGCACCATAACTTGGAATTTTCAGTTATAGATAGTTACTGGCTAAATATTGATCGAACCGGTGGGTTTAACGAATATAATAAATACCATAATCTCTTTCAAGTTTCTCTAACCTATTATTTTGACAACAGTCATCATTTTGGACTTGGAATTGATTATTTTAACGGAGAAAATCCGGAACTGGGGCTTCTCAAACAAACGGATACAATGATAGCACTTAAAACTAAGTTCTAAGATCTGAATTTCCCCCGTTGTTTGGGCAGGAATAAGAAGGTTAGAAAAGGCGAGGGCAAAGAAAACAAAATCGGATTCTCCGATGCTGATATCAACATGATAAAAGTACATAACACGAAAAATTGCATGGAGTGGAATTTTGAAGGGAAAGTGTCAGATATTCTGTGTAAACCCCTTTTCTGCATTTAGGCACTTTCGCCCAAACGGTCGCCAAAACAGACCATCCGCTGGGAGTATATCATAGCCCAGTCCCTGTGGCGGAAGGTCTACCTCTTTGAAGGTCCCGTCTGTTGGTTTGCCTCTCTCCTACCCGCAGAAGGCCCCTCTCGCGCCCTCCAGCGCATTTTCAGGGCTTCCCCCAGTCACTTTTGCGGGACGCTGAATAGATGTTGGCCTCAAAAGGATGGACGATGGTTGGGCCAAAGGATTCTCAAACGTTTGCATTTTCGCAACAGGAGTTTGATAATGATCACAGATCCCTTAAGGGAGGTCGATAATGGCAAAAGGTCGAACGGTTACGAAGAGCGCGGTGACTGGCAGGTTCGTGAAAAAATCATACGCCAAGCAACACCCAAGAACGACTTTCAAGGAGCGGGTGTCTACAGGAAAACGGGGGAAGAAGAAATAACACGGATTTGGCCTAACTTGCTTTTTGCCTTCCCTGATTTGATTGTGTTCAGGGAGGACGATGGTGGGAAATTATTTATCTAGACGATTTAATTGACGCCCCCTGTTTCCTGGAATAAAATTTGCCTAAAATACAAGGGTGAAAACTTGCAATGACTACTGCAGATGTCGCACTTTTGATTAGTGCAATTTCCGCGGGCATTGCGTTATTCACGCTAGGTTGGATTATTTATAGGGATGTTATTATCAAACCCAAGGTAAGGGTAAGGCTTCAGGTAAGTGTCATTGTAGAAGAAGGAGACAACCCCGAAGAGCGAGAACAAAGAGTGAGTTTCATCGCTACAAATCATGGCCCTGGACCCGTAACCCTTCAAGGCATTGGATCAAAAACAAGGAAATTTCTGAGGAGAATGAAATGGGGTTTCCTTCCACATGATCATCACGACCCCTTAAGCAGCAGATTTCCATGTAAATTAGATATTGGAGAGCAAGTTATATTCATGATTCCTTTTCGTGAAGGGATATTTCTAAAAGATAATTTTAAGAAAATCGGAATCTGGGATTCGTTCGGTCGATATCATTGGGTTCCGAAAAAGAATGTCGAAACGGCTAAAGAAGCCTATAAAAGGGAATTCGGGACAACTGGCGGCCGTAGCTAGAGAGATGTGCATTACCAGAAAAAGCACTTCCCCCAAGTAAATGTTTTTCCCGTCTCCTCCTAAATAGTTTTCTTCAGTGGGGCAAAAGCACAGTATAATATATGCTGAGGTTTGTTATGGGCCGGAAGAAGAAACGACTGTTCAAGGCCCCAGATACCAAACGGGACTGGGACCAACTCGTGAAAATCTCCAGACAGAACCTTAAGGACTTTCTCGAGGACGACCCGGCGCCCGGTGCCCTCGTGGACCTGGCCAAGGCCTTGAAGAAAATCAAGGAGAAGAAATGACCGGCGTTCTTTGGGTGCGGGTTTCTTCGGTGGAGCAGGCCAAAGGGTATTCTCCCGACGCCCAGTTGCGGGAGCTCCGCGAGGCGGCGGAGAAGAAGTCCATTGATATCGTCAAAATATTCCAGGTGGCAGAGAGCGCCAAGGTCTCGTCGGCGAGGAAGCAGTTCAAGGAACTGGTCGCTTTCATCGAGAGCGAGAAACCTGACATCCTCATAACCCTGGCTATCGACCGCTTGACACGCAATCCGGATGACCTCCATACGCTCCACCGGTTCATCGAGGCCGGCCTGAAAGTGTTCGTAGTGAACCAGGGGAAAGTCATCGACAAGAACTCTCCGCCATCAGACCGGTTCACATTCCTTCTCTTCGGCAACATTGCCTATCTCGACAACCTACAACGGGGCGAACGGGTGAAGATGGGAATGACGGAGAAAGCCCGGGGCGGGACATATCCGTCACGAGCCCCTGTCGGATATCGGAACATTCCTGATCCTGCCGACCCAGCGGGCCAAAAACGGATCATTATTCCAGACCCCGTGAAGGGTCCATTAATAACGGCGGCTTTCAGCCTTTACGCCCAGGGCGGATATTCTCTCGCATCCCTCCGTGACGAACTCAACCGGCGCGGATTCCGTCAGAAAGCCACGGCGAAGCACCCGAATGCGCCCACCAGCGTCCACGGGCTCGAGGTCATCCTGAAAAACCCGTTCTACCACGGCCTCGTGAGGTGGGCCGGCCAGTCGTGGGCCGGGACGCACAAGCCTCTGGTATCGGTCGAAATTTTCAACCGGGTCCAGGCCCGTCTCCAGGAAAATTGCAGCCATTCGCGGCCGCTGGCGAAGAAGCAATTCATCTTCAAGCAATTTCTAAGGTGCTCTTACTGCCACACCGCCGTGACAGCCGAACTTCAGAAGGGCCGGCACGGAAGGGGCAACTTCGTCTATTACCATTGCAGCCGGTCGAAAAACAAGCACTGTCCTTTGGGAAACTTCCGCGAGGAGAAAATCGACGCCATGTTTGCCGAGGCAATGGGAACGCTCTATATCGACAAGGACATCGCCGATAAAATCAAGGCGAGGCTGAAAGAATTGCACCTGGAGAATGAGAAGGGCGACCGGAAGGAATTGAGGCGGCTCCAGGCCGAATATACGCGGAAGACGAACCACCTCGAGCTCCTTTACGGAGACAGGCTCGACCAGACGATTATGAAAGATGAATACCTGAAGCGGAAGACGGTCATCGACCAGGAGTTGAGGGCCGTCCAGGCCGACATCGAAAAGTTGAGTCGGACCAACGCCAAATACAAAGAGGAAGGGATTGCCATCATCGACCTTCTTCGGGGATTCAAAAAGACTTATCAGACTACCGACAAAGAGGGCAAATCCGCCATCTTGTCAGCGATGGTGGACCGGGCAAATCTGCGCGGGAACGAGATGTTCGTCCAGTGGCGGGAGCCCTTCCAAACCCTGTTCATTCTCGGGGAAGGGGTTCGAACAAAACGCAATTGGCAGGGCCACGGGGATTCGAACCCCGGTCTGATGGCTGAGAACCACCTGTCCTGGGCCTCTAGACGATGGCCCCGCAAGGGCCAACAAAAATAGCAGAATCTCCCCGGCCTGTCAATCGGGGCGCGAGGCCTATCGCCGGCCGGCCAGGAGCATTTTCGCGGCGGTTTCTCCCCCGTTCGTCCGGAAGATCATCGGCTGGGGCCGGTCCAGGCCCTCCACGAAGTCCGGCGCGTTCTCCCACCTGTAGTTGAGGACCAGGGCGTAGTCCGAGAAATGCTGCCAGCGCCGCCGGGCGAGGCCCGTTACCATGTGGAAGTGGTTGGCCGGCATCCCCATCTTGGCCAGGTTCGCCGGGACGTGGTCGAACGTCAGGAACGTATGCGGCCAGGTGTAATCCGAGGCGTGACAGACTCTTTCGGCGAGCTTGGCCGGGAGCTCGACGCTCTGGGCCTCGTCCTGGACCATGGTGAACATCCCGCTGAGGTCCGAGTAGGCGATCCGGCCGGCCATCCCGTGGATCCCCTTTGGCGACAGGTAACTGACCGAGAACCCGAGCCCGGGGAAGTAATATTCAACGGCCTTGAACAGGAACCATCTCTCGCCGTAATCGAGCGAAGCCGAGCCGGAATTGTCGCCGTCGATGAAGCCCCGGACCATCCAGGGCTCGTTCCTGACCTTCTCCAGGTTGATGCCCAGGGCCCGGGCGTTCCGCTCGATCTCCCAGGGCTCGTAGACCTTGCGGAAATCCATGAACAGGGTCGGGTTGCCGCCCGAGAGATAGCAGTAGGCGATCATGGTCAGGAGCCCCTGGATGTCGTTCTCGGTGGCGAACGGGACGACGGCCTTCTTTCCCGTGTGGTCCTCGGACGAATTGAACAGGGATTCGGCGATGTCGGCCGTCGGGAGCGGGATGCCGCGCCGGTCCGAGCCCCAGGCGAGCTGGTTCGTCCAGCCGCCGCCGACGGCGTTGACGTCCCTCAGGTAATTCCGGATGATCAGGTAGAGGGCCAAACCCTCGTCGAGCTTTGCCCTGTCCGCCGCCGAGAGCGCCGGGGCTTTGGCCTCCGAGCCGGTGTAGACGGCCCGGCTGAGCGTTTTGATCTCGTCGGTATTGGTGAAGATCCGGCCTTTGAACTTGACATTGACGACCCAGTCGCGGAGCGCCTTGAGCTCCTTGGGGTCGTAGCCGCCCTTCTTCTGGAGCATATCGGCGAAGAGCTTCATGGACTCCCGCGTGCTCTCGAGCCCGAAGAACCGCCGGGCCGCGTGGACGTGGTTGAGCGCCGTCTCCATCTGCATGGAGTCGGTGTCAACGGCCAGGTAACGCCGGCCCCGGAGGGCGACTCTCGTCAGGACGGCGTAGGCCAGGTCGACGATCTCGTCCCGGGTTTTCCCGTCGAACTCCGGGGTCATCCCCGTCTCGGGCATGGAGCCGATGACCATGGGGCAGAGCCGGCCCGTCTGGGCGTAGGCCCCGACCAGGGCGTCGATGCCGACGACCCCAGGCTTTGGGGCGTTATTGCCGCCGACACAGGCGATCGGTGTCATCGGCGAGAAGTGGGCGGTCAGGGCCATGGCCGTCTTTCCCGGGAAAAACCAAGTATCGGGAACGATAAAGATCCCGCCGGCCCCGGCCTCCATCAGCTCCTGGGCCCCGGCATCGGCCGTCCGCTCGCTGTCCACGAGGCGGGAGCAGCTGAAGATATTGGGAGCGCTCCCGTCGGGGAGACGCAGCCTCTTGCCCAGCAGGCCGGCCGTCATCTTCCCGATGTTGAAGGCCCTTGTCCTCGATTCCTCGTCGATCCGGGGGTCGCAGGGGACGAAAATCCCGAGGGTCGGAACTCCCGGCTTTTTCTTGCCGACGTACGGCATGGCTCCTCCTTTGGGGGCTAGATGTACTCGATCGTGGCCGGCGGCTTGGGCGTAAGCTCGTAGGCAACGCGGCTGACGTCGGGGACCTCTTCGGTGATCCTCTTAGCCATCCTGGTCAAAGTTTCAAAGGGGATGGGCGTCGGCTCGGCCGTCATGGCGTCCTTGCTCTCTACCGAACGGATAATGATGATATTGCCGAAGGTCCGCTTCCCTCCCGAGATCCCCGTGCCCTTGTCGGCGAGAAGGACGGCGAAGGCCTGGAAGGGTTTGAGCGGGGCCACTTCCTCCTCGACGATCACCGTGGCCGCCCGCACAAGGGCTACGCGCTCCGGCGTCACCTCGCCGATGACCCGGGTCGCCAGGGCCGGGCCGGGGAACGGCATCCGGTTGTAGATCTTCTCTGGCAGGCCGAGCTCCTTGGCCACGACCCTGACCTCGTGCTTGAAGAGCTCCTTGATGGGTTCGACAACCTTGAACCCGAAGCCTTTCTCGGGGTCGATGCCGATCTGCTCCAGGATGTTGTGCTGGGTCTTGACCCCCATCTGGGTCTCGATGATGTCGGCCGCGATCGTCCCCTGGACGAGGAAAGGGGCCTTGCTTTTGAGGACCTCCCGTCCGAAGGAGCTGTAGAACGCGTAACGGAAGGCCTTGCGTTTTTCTTCCGGGTCGGTTTTGCCCTTGAGGGCGGCGAAGAATTCGTTCTTGGTGTTGACGATGTCCACCGTGATCCCCAGGCCCTTGAAGATCTTGGCGACCTCCTGCGGCTCGCCGGCCCTCATCAGGCCGTTATCGATGAAGACGCTCTTGAGCTGGGAGCCGAGGGCGCGGTGCGCGAGGACCGTGCAGGTGGAGCTGTCGACGCCGCCCGACAGGGCCGAGATGGCTTTCGCCTTCCCGACCGTCCTCCCGATCTCCTCGACCTGGGTTTCGATGAATTTCTTGACGTTCACGAGCACCTCCCTCTCTCCCATTTTCCTCATCATACAGATTTCGATGGTTGGGGTCAAACCCCGTAAGAAGCGTCCATTTGGAGATTTGCCCCCATAAAAGATTAGCCGCCGCCGGAGGGAGGGCCCCCTTTGCGGGTGAGGGCGGGGGGCGATTTATCCCCCTCCGATTAGCCAGGAAAGACGATTGACCGCCGGGAAGGTCCCGGCGACCATAGGGCCATCGCAAGGAGGGCCTCATCCAAGGCTATTGCGAGAAATGGAGCGGGATTACGGGGATTCCTCTCCAGGCCCTCCTTGCCTCCTTTCACCTCCTCAAAATCCGGGAACGGGTCAAGGGACCCGTTCACCGGTTTGATAAGTCGCTCCCTCCCTGCTAAACTAGAAGAGGCAGGCTGTGCGGCCTTGCCCAGGAGTGACCACGATGAGAAAAATCGTCAGCGTCTTGGTGGTTTTCGGCTTCGTCCTCTTCAGCGTGAATTGCGTCACCACCGACAACGCCGAGCAGGGCGCCCTCGTCGGGGCGGCGGGTGGGGCCATCGTCGGCAGCCTCATCGGCAACTCCACGGGGGACGCGATCCTTGGCGCGATCATCGGGGCGGCCATCGGCGGGGCCGCGGGCGCCTATATCGGCAGCTACATGGACCGGCAGGCGGCTGAGATGCGGCAGGAAGTCCCGGGCGCGGAAGTCGATCGAGTTGGCGAAGGGATCCGCGTTACGTTCGACGTCGGCCTTTTCTTCGAGGGAGGCGGTTTCGAGCTCCGCCCGGCCGGTTGCGAGACCCTGGCCGGATTGGCCGTCATCCTCAACCGGTATCCCGATACCCACGTTTTCATCGAAGGCCCGGCCTACGTTCCCGGGCGGTACGAACCGGACGTCGCCCTCTCCGAACGCCGCGCCAGGGCGATGGCTGACTTCATGGGCAGCCGGAACGTGCGGGCTGACCGGTTCACGGCCAGGGGGTACACCCGGACGGACTCCGGTGGCCGGAGCGATTCGACCGGCGCCCGACTCCAGAACAAGCGAGTTGGCCTGGCCATCATGGCCAACGATAATCTGAAAAGGACGGCCCGAAGCCACGTCCGATGAATCGTGTCATCCGACACCGGATGATGTCCCGGGCAGGATGAAGCCCTTCAAAAGAGGGGCTTCCGGCATCTTCGGCTCTGCCCGGCGGCTTCAGGCGCGGGGGGCCGGCTCTTCCGAAATGATCTTCTCGATCTCCGAATAAGCTTTCTTCAGGATCTCGCCGATCCGGCGAAGCTTCTCGCCGTTCATGCCGCGGGCCCTCCGTCCGATGAGCCTTCCGAGGTCGCGGATCTCGCCCATGACGTCCCGGAACTGGTCCCGGAATTCGGCGCTCCAGAACTCCCAGCCCTCTCTTGTATGGCCGGGCCCGCTACCGGGCCAGGCCCGGTCATGGATATCGTCCACGTTCTTGGCCTGCTCGGCCAGGAATTTCCGGCCTTCCTCGGTGATCGTGTAGACGCGCTTCACCTCCTGGCGGTCGGACGTGACATAGCCCGCCTCCTCGAGATATTGGAGGGTGGGATAGACCGTCCCCGGGCTCGGAGAGTAGAACCCGTGGAATTTCTCCTCAAGCTCGCGGATGATCTCGTAGCCGTGCTTGGGCTTGTCCTTGAGCAGGTCGAGGATCACGTACTTGAAGTCGCCCTTATGGAACATGCGCCCCGGGCCCCAATGACGAAAATGATAGCTGTCAAACATGCCTCTCTCCTTTCATATCTGATAAATAAATAAAGACATATCAACGATATATCTTAATATATCTTTTTTATCCTGTCAAGAGCCTCCAAACAGCCGACCACGACCGACGAGCATAATCCCCGCTCATGGTCGCTTCTTCGCCATAACCTTCTGTTCCGAAGCGGGAGCCCTTCCTCCGAGAGACCGCTTGAACTCCTTAGCCTCCGTGACAGGTAGCTTCTGGGTTTCCCCCAGCTCTTGCATGGCCCGTGGATTTATTATATTTTTCCGATTAACTCCGTCCGAGGAAGGTCGCGATGAACAAAACGGGCATGTCGAGCACTGAGCCTCTTTTTGGCCAAATCAGGGGGAATTGATATAATGGACGCATCTTGACGTTCCAAGCACGCCTTGGAGAACGATGAGCGCGTCCGATTGTTGGCTGGAGGTATGATGAACAGATCAACCGCGGCTCTCCTCAGAAAAAGCGTCCCGGCGGGCCTTGCCATCGGCCTCATTTTCGGCCTTGCCGTTTCCCACGCCCGGGCCCAGTACCGGAGCCAGGACAGGATGCGTGGCCGGCCGCCCGCGACGTTGAGCGTCCCCGGCGAGCACAGCATCAATCTCGACGATAACTGGTTCCTCCAGTCGTCGGAAAAGGTCAAGGGCGCCGGAGAGCAGATTTCGCAGCCGGGCTTCAGGATCGAGGGCTGGTATCCGGCCGTCGTTCCCTCCACGGTCATGGGCACCCTCGTCGAGAACAATATGTATCCGGACGTTTTCTTCGGTGAAAACCTTAAGGCCGTGCCCGAACAGCCGTTCCAGGTCTCCTGGTGGTACCGGCGTGAGTTTGTCGTCCCGGGGAGTCCCGGCACGCGCCGCGTCCGCCTCGAGTTCGACGGCATCAACTACCGGGCCAACGTCTGGCTCAACGGCAAGAAGGTCGCTGACGCCGCGACAACGTTCGGCGCCTTTCGGAGATTCTCCATCGACGTGACGGGGACGGCCAAGGCGGGCGACCGGAACGCCCTTGCCGTCGAGGTCTTCCCGCCCCGGAAGGGCGACTTCAGTATCGGCTTCGTCGACTGGAACCCCAAGCCGCCCGACAACAGCATGGGGCTCTGGCGGGAGGTCCGGCTCCGGACCACGGGCGACGTCGCCGTCAACTTCCCGTTCGTCGTGACCAAGCTGAACCTCGACACTCTGAAAGAGGCCCGGCTCACCGTTTCCGCAGAGCTCGAAAACAGTTCGGCGAACCCCGTTTCGGGAACGTTCGAGGGCCGGATCGGGGCCCTCCGGTTCAGCGAAGACGTGAAGCTCGGGCCCAAGGAAACCAAGAAGGCCGTCCTCACCCCGGACAGCCATCCCGAGCTCATCATCAAGGACCCCCGGGTCTGGTGGACCCACGACCTGGGAAAGCCCGAGCTCTATCAGCTCATCCTCACCTTCCGGCAGAAGCCGGCTAAGGCCATGGCCTTGGCTGAAGCCAAGCCCGCGGCCGAAAGAAAGCCCGAGGAGAAGGCCCCGGAGAAAGGCCAAGAGAAGGACGCCGGGAAAAACGTGCCAGGCCCTTGGGACGGCGGCCGCGGACGTCTCGCTTTCCTCGGCCGGGACCCCTACTCCGACGTCCGGGTTGTCCGCTTCGGCATCCGGGAGGTCTCGAGCTATCTCAACGAGCAGGGCCACCGGGGCTTCAAGCTGAACGGCAAACAGGTCCTCGTCCGCGGCGGCGGCTGGGTCGACGACCTCTTTCTCGACAACCGTCATCCGAAGCTCGAATCCGAAGTCCTCTATGCCAAGCAGATGAACCTGAACGCCCTCCGGCTGGAGGGGTTCTGGGGCACGGGCGAGGACCTCTACAACCTCTGCGACGCCAACGGGATCCTGCTCATGGCCGGCTGGAGCTGCCAGTGGGAATGGGAGAACCTGGTCGGAAAGCCGAACGATGAATTCGGCTGCATCAAGGACCCCGCGGACATCCGGCTCGTCGCCGACTCCTGGCGGGACCAGGTCAAGTGGCTCCGCAACCACCCGAGCATTTTCGTCTGGATGGAGGGGAGCGACACGAACCCCCGGCCCGAGCTCGAAAAGGAATACATCGCCATCCTCAAGGAGGACGACCCGACGCGCCCGGCCGTCATCTCCGCCAAGGACCGGACGAGCGCGCTGACCGGCAGATCCGGCGTTAAGATGGCCGGCCCCTACGATTATGTGCCGCCCGTCTACTGGTACGTGGATACGGAGAACGGCGGCGCCTTCGGCTTCAACACGGAGACCGGCCCGGGGCCCCAGGTCCCCCCGCTCGAAAGCCTCAAGAAGATGATCCCGGAGAAGGACCTTTGGCCGATCGGCCCCGTTTGGTATTACCACTGCGCCCGGAACGAGTTTTTCGGCCTGAAGCGCTACAATCTGGCCATGGACAACCGCCTCGGCCCGGCCAAGGACCTCGCGGATTACGCGACCAAGGCCCAGTTCCTGAACTATGAGGGCATGCGGGCCATGTTCGAGGCTTTCGTCGCGAACAAGCCCAAGGCGACGGGGATCATCCAGTGGATGGAAAATTCGGCCTGGCCGAAGCTCTGGTGGCAGCTGTACGACTACGACCTCAATCCGAACGGGGCCTTCTACGGCGCCCGGAAGGCTGGCGAACCCCTCCATCTCATCTACAATTACGGGACAAGAGACGTCGTGGCAGTCAACAACTCCCTCGAACCCGCCGAAAAAATGAAAGCCGTCATCAGGATCTACGATCTCGACCTCAGGGAGAAGTATTCCAAGACCGTCCCCCTCGGGCTCCTGGCCGACGAGGTCAGGAAGATCGACACCCTCCCCGACCCCCAGGGAATGACCTCGGTCTACTTCGTCGACCTCCGGCTCTTCCGGGAGAAGGACGTCATGGTCGACACGAACTTCTACTGCCTGTCGACAAAGCCGGAAACCCTCGATTATTCCAAGAACGAATGGTTCGTGACGCCGGTCAAGGACTACGCCGATCTCACGGCATTATCGAACCTGAAACCCGTCCAGCTCAAGGTCAGGGACAAGTTCTCCCAGGACGGAGCGCGTTATACGTTCATGGTCGAGCTCGAGAATCATACTCCCGGCCTGGCCCTCCAGGTGGAGCTCCGGGTCGTCCGCGACAGCTCCGGCGAAGTCGTCCTGCCGATCTTCCTGGACGACAATTACATCACCCTGCTCCCAGGCGAGAAGCGGAAGATCGCGGGTATCTTCGCCACGGAGGACCTCCGCGGCGAGCAGCCGGTCCTCAAGGTCAGGGGCTGGAACGTCAAGGATTAAGGGTCGCGGCATGGCGCGCCCGAAGACCCCGGCGATCGTCGCCCGGGCGTTCGCCGTTCTCCTGGCGGGCGGCTCCGTCTGCCTGCCGGCCGCCGCCCCCCTCCGTGACCCCTGCCGGGCATTCGCCTGTGACCAGGGCGGGATCGTCCGCGGTGTCACATCGTCCCGACGGCTGGCTCTGGTCTTTACGGGAGGGCCATTCGCCGACGGAGGCGGGCATATCCGGGCCGTTCTCAAGAAAAGAGGCATCCAGGCAGGCTTCTTCTTCACCGGCGACTTCTATCGCACCCCGGAATTCCAGGGCCTTATCCGCGGCCTGGCCGCCGACGGACATTACCTGGGACCCCACTCGGACAAACATCTCCTTTATTGCGACTGGAACGACCGGGCCAAGACCCTCGTCACGAGGGAAGACTTCCGGAAAGATCTCCTGTCCAATTACCGTGCGATGGAGAAGTTCGGGATCACGGAGGACCGGGCCCCCTATTTCATCCCGCCTTACGAATGGTACAACGCCGAGATCGCCGGCTGGGCCCGGGAGATGGGGCTCGTCCTCCTCAACTTCACGCCCGGGACGTCCTCGAATGCCGACTACACGACCCCGTCTATGAAGGAATATCTTTCTTCAGAGGCGATCTACGGCCGGATCCTGGCCTACGAGAGAAAGGACCCCAAGGGCCTCAATGGGTTCATCCTCCTCATCCACATCGGGACGGACCCGGAGCGGACCGACAAGCTCTACCTGAAGCTCGATGACCTCGTCGCCGAGCTCGAAGGGCGCGGATATTCGTTCGCCCGGATCGACGAGTTGCTGAAAATCCAAAAGTAAACGGACACAGGAGGGATATCCCGGAGAAAACATTGAGCGCGACGCGGGCCCGGGTCCGCTTATTTCTTTTTTAGGGACTCGACGAGGGCCTTGATCTTTTCCTGGTTGGGACTGAGCTCGAGCGACCTCGTCCAGGCCTTGAGGGCCTCTCCCCTGTTCCCGAGCTGGAAGTAACACGTTCCGAGGTAATTCAGGATGTCGATGTTCATCCCGTAGCGGGAGATATAGCTCGTGTAATAGGTCAAGGCTTCCTGGAATTGGTTGAGGGCGTGGCAGGCCTGGCCGAGGAGGGCCAGGACTTCGGCCGACGGCTCTTCGCCGGCGGCCAGGGGGAGCAGGATCTCCTTGGCCCGCGCGAAATCGCCCTGCCGGAAGAGGACCTGGCTGTAGGCTAGGGCGAAGTCCGGGCGCTGGGGGCTCCTGGCATAGGCCTCCGCCAGCCTGGTCCCGGCCTCCGTCAGCTCGCCCTTGTTGAAGTACTGGAGGCCCGTCGCATAGAGGTATTCCTCCCTTTTCAACGAGGGCATGACCTTGGAAATGACCATGGGCCTGGGAAATACGGGCACGGTGATGACTTCGAAATTTTCCTTCCGGCCGGCGACCTCGCGTCCCTTCGCTCCGACGAGGGACACAGCGACCTGGTAGTAGCCCGGCGGGAAGCTCGCGAGGTCCTGGATCTCGACGAAATCGTCCCCCTGGCCAAAATCGCCGATCTTCTTCTGCCTTTCGGAAAAGGGCTTGTCCTCCTTGAAAAAGGCGAACCGGAGCGAACCGGAGGCCCTGATCTCGTCGGTCAGGCCGTAGACCTGGAAAAAGATGACCAGGGTGTCCTTCGTCCCGAAGGATTTCCTGGACTGGCAGAGGATCTGCTCGCTCCCGACCTTGAACGGGACGCGTTCCTCGGACCCGGCCGGCATATTTTCGGCCCGGTAGGCCAGGAGAAGGGGGGTCATCTGCGGAGCGGATATTTCCCCGGGGATGACGATCTTTCCCTCCGCGCTGCTGAATTCCTTGGAGGCCAGGTTTTTCAGCAGGAGGTCGAAACTGTAACTCCCCGGAGCCAGGGGGAACATGTCCTGGAGGGAGATCGACTGGGCCCGGACGGCCTGGAGCGCCTCCGGCGTCAGGGTGAACGGAAAATCCCGGTCGAACTGGTAAACGGTCCGGCCGGCCGAGTCCGAAACCCGGCCCGTCACCTGGAAGCGAACGTCGTACTTCCCCCCGGCGTCCTCCACGGAGATTTTGCCGGGCTCGATCGAATAATGGACCATGAAGACGCCGGGCGCGTCCCGGATGACCTGGAGGCTGGCCTCGCTCGGGACGTAGTTCGCGGTGTACTCGACATCCACGAAATCCTTGTATTTCAGGATCGCGTCGGCGTAGGCGTCCTCGACCTTTTTCTGGGGCGAAGCGAAAACCGTGGCCAACAGGCGGGTGGAGGCCAGGCTGACCGACCCCGGCCTCGTCTGTTCCCCCGGGATCAGGCTGAGCGTCTGGTAGGCGAGGTTCGGCTCGTACTTCTTGAGGGTATTATAGGCGTCCTCGGGGTTATCGTCGCTGACGAAAACGTCGGCCAGAAGGCTGACCGGGCCGTCCTGGGCGGGCGAGTACAGGACATAATCGCCGATCCCGTTCCTCTTGAAGAAGACGATGTTGAAGGCCGGCGGCAGCCCCAGGGCCGGATCCCCCATGTAGAACCAGACCTCGACCGGATAGACGTCCTGCACCTGGTCGTAGCTCTCGACGTGCTTCGGCGGGCCGAGGACGATATAGACGCGGCCGCGGTCGGTTTTCCATCCCGGCAGCAGCGAGCTCCGGCCGTAGACGTCGTTGGCGTACTTGAGGCGCTGGTAATGCTCCTCGCGGAATTCGTTGCGCGGCGTCCCGGGGTTGGGGTCCCGCTGTTTCCAGAAGGCCTCGATGAAGATGTCCCGCTCCTTGTCGGTCTGGAGATGGAGGAAGATGTCGCGCTCGTGCGGCGTGATGATGTAGACGATCTCCTCGTCCAGCCATTTTTTATAACGTTCGGGGAGCGCGATTTTCGCCTGGGTCCGGGCGGCAAGCGGGACAACCAGAAAGAGAAGGATCAGGGCGGAGCCGAGCTTTCTGGCCATGGGATTCCTTCCCTTTTAATGTAGCGGATTTGCCCCTTTTTAACAACCCGGGGGAGAAAAAAAGAGCCTGGAGGGCGTCTGGCCCTCCAGGCTCCGGAGATCGAAAAGTGCTGCGGCCTAGAACTGGTAGAGGAAGCTGATCCTGAAGGTGCGGGGGTCGAGGATCGCGTTGACTCTTCCGAAATTCCACTGGTAGTCGAGACTGGTCGGGGTGTTCGCGTTAAAGAGGTTGAGGACGTCCAGGATGACATTGAAGGACCCGTAATTCGCCATCCTGAAGGTCTTCTCCAGCCTGAAGTCGACGATGGTCTGGGTCGGGAGGTACAGGGGGTGGGTGGGGTCTTCTGCGACGATCGAGCCGATGCCGCTGCCGATGATGCCGCCCGGGGGATTGTTGCTATAGGAATGGATCGGGATATCGTCCATGAGCTCCCAGACGGGACGGCCGGTGTGCAGCCGGAAGCGCAGGCCAAGGTCGAGCTCGACCTTGGGGATCGTGTAGGAGCCGGAGACCTTGAGCTCGAACTTGGGCGTGAAGGGCAGGGGGCCGGTCATGTTGTTGATCGTGTAGTTCAGGGTGCTCATCCAGTTGTTGTCCTCGACCATCGGGCCTTCAAAATTCATGTCCTGAGAATAGATGCGGTTGGCCATGCCGGTCGAATGGGAATAGAGCAGGGAGGCCAGGGCCTGCCAGCGGTTCGAATACCTCTTGTTGAAGACGAGCTGGTAGCCCTGGTAATCGCGCTTCGCTTTGGCGCCGAGGACCGATTCGATGGCCGACATGTTCATGACCTGGTAGCCCGAATGCTGGCTGATCCACAGGAGATCCGCATTGTCGATGACGCCGTCTCCGTTGTAGTCGAGCCACTTGATGCTGTAAAGCTGGACGGTCTTGCCGTCCAGGGTCGTGAACGGGACGCGGTCGTAGGTCCACATCTGCCCGGTATCAGTGCGGATCGGGACATTGGCGAAGAGATTGCCCGAGTGCTTGTAAATGAAGGTGCCGCTGACCGAGAAATCCTTGAGGACCTCCCGTTCGAAGTTCAACGTGAACTGGTCCGAGAACTGGTCCTTGAGGCCCGGGGTGACGTTGAGCTGCCAGGAGTAGAAGTTCTGCGGAGGCAGGGTTTCCTGAAAGTACGGCGTCATCCCGTAGACTTGGCGGGCCGCATTCTCGGTCTCTTGTGTATCAATGTAACCGTCGCCGTTCGCGTCGGCGATGTCCCAGGGGACCGAATATCGCTGGTAGACGCGAGTCACGAGGGGGCAATCCGGCCCGTACCGCCTAAGGTATTCGACCGTGATCGGCATGTAATAGCGGCCGAAGCTCGCTCGGACGACGGTTTTGGCGTCCTTCGTCAGCATGTAGCTCAGGCCGAGGCGGGGCGACAAGGTCTTGAAGTCGAAGATGTTGGCGCTGTCGGCCCGGACGCGGAGGACCGTCGGATTGGCGATGTCGCTGGGTGTCGTCAGCGGCTCGTATTCATATCCATGGCCGTACTTCGCCGTCATCCGGTCGAAGCGGAGGCCGAGGTTGACCGTCAGCCGCTTGACCGGCGACCACTGGTCGTCGAAGAAGAAGGCCAGGGAGTCCGACGTGCCGACGGTCAGGAAGGGGTTGATGTGGTCCTGGTAATTATAGAAGATGAGGCCCGTGTCGCCGTAGGTCTGCTGCATATAAGAGACAGACTGGTTCCAACGGTACGGATAAAGGAAGTTGACATAGTTCTGGAAGTAGCCGCCGAGGGAGTTGCTGCGCCCCCTCGTCCACTGGGCGCCGAACTTGATGTCATGCTCGCCCAGGAAGTTCTCGGCATAGTGCGAAACGTCGGCCTGGATGGTCTGGCGGTTGGAGTGCCAGCCTTCGATGTACGGAAACGCTCCGTTGATGCCGTAGCTCGCCCACTTCCACCAATTGATGTAGCCGGGATGGTCGGGAGCGTCCGCGGGGAGGTGCGGCGTGTCGTTCGTCGAGAAGCCAAGATACTTGGCGGTGAGGATCGTCGTGCTCAAGGGAAGCCATTGCCACTGGCCCGATACGGTGTTGTTCTTGCTGGCCGTACCGTAGCTCATGCTCGTGTCCCACTCCGGCTGGCTGCCCCAGCTTTCCCCGTCGCCATCGCTGCCTTCGTTATGGTAGGAGACCCAGGCCCGTTGGTTCTTGAAGGGCTCGGCCGAGATCTTCAGGTCGGCGAAGCGTGACCAACTGTGGGAAACGAGGTCCCAGCGCGGCCGGGTGCCGGCGGAATTGAGGTAGTCGAAGGCCCCGAAGAACCAGACCTTGTCCGTGACGATCGGGCCGCCGAAGGTCGCGTTCAGCTCGTAGTCATGGTTGGGAGGGCCGCTGTAGAGGACGACGCTCGGATCGACGTAGAGCCAGGACGTTCCGTAGGTGCTCGTGGAAGATGGCGCGTTGCTCGTCCTCCACCCCCCGAGATCGTAATAATAAGAGGCATTGCCGTGGAATTTATTGCTGCCGGACTTCGTCAGGACGTCGATCGCGGCGCCCGAGAAGCTCCCGTATTCGGCCTTCGAGCCAAGGGACACGACGCGGACCTCTTCCACGGCGTTGTAATTGACCTTGACGAGCGTGCCGAAAGAAGATCCGCGCGGGTTCGTCGCGTTGACGCCGTTGACGAGGAAGACGTTCTCATTGGAGGCGCCGCTGTAGGCCGTGGGGCTGGGCATCTGCCCGCCGGAGCTTCCGTGGTCGAACATCCCCGGGGTCGTCAGGGACAGGTCATAGAACGCGTCGCGGCTTGTCGGCAGCTTGGCGATCAGCGCCTTTTCCAGACGGGAATCGACCGTCGACGTCTTGACGTCGACGATCGGGCTAGCGCCCAAGACCGTCACGGTTTCCTCGATGGCTCCCACCTGGAGCACCGGGTTGACCTCGATGACTTTGCCCGCCCCGAGATCGAGATCTTCCCGGATGAACGTCTTGAAACTGGGCATGCTCGCCGTGAGGGTGAACTTTCCCGGAGGCACGTCGAGGAACACGTAACCCCCTTTGGCCGAGGTCACCGTCGACCGTTTGCCCATGATGCTGGGCCCTTTGAGCTCGACCGCCACTCCGGGAAGCGGCTCGCCTCTATCGTCCGTGATCGTGCCCGTGATCTTGCCTTCCAGGACGGACTGGGCCCGGGCGACCGGCACGTTGACGACGGCGAGGCAAAGTGCGAAGACACAAATCAAGATGAGGATTTTTTTTGGCATCTGCGTGACTTCTCTCCTGTCTTCACTGGTTTCACGCAATCCTTGTCTCCGCCGGGGCAGCCGGCGAAAACCCCCTTCCCCCAATGCTGTTCTATCGTTTTGTCGCGCGCACCTCCTTCTACTCTAATGATATGGTTTTCCGTTGTGACGACAGCTCATGGAAATGCCTTCAGAAGCAGGCCCTCCTCCCCAAAAATATATCTTATTTTTATAACTTCTGCGAAGGCCTTGTCAAGCCCCCGGACATCCTGCGGCGAGGCCGGGCCTATTTCTTGATCTGCTCCTTTAAGTTCGTGATCAGCCCGTCCAGGAATTTGACATGCTCCGGGTCGGTCAAGAAGCCGGCCTTGGCCTTCTCAAGATACTCGACGGCCTTCGGGAAATTGGCCTGATGAGCATAGCAACGGCCGGCCATCTCCAGGGCCGCGGGGTCGTCCGGCTTCAGGCTGAGGGTCTTTTCGAAAAGAGCCAGCGCCTCTTCGATGCGGCTCATCCCGAACAGGATCACCCCCGCGTAGAAGGGGCTGTCGGGGTTCGCGGGGTCGAGCTCGATCGCCCTCTGATAGAACTCGAGGGCTTTCTCGGGTTCCTTCTGCTGCTGATGGCAGACCCCCAGCTGGTAATAGGCCGGGGCGAATCTCGGGGCCAGGGCGGTGACCTGGAGGAAAGCCGCCGAGGCCTCGGCGAGCATGTTCTTCCTGAGGTAGGCCAGTCCGATCAGGTAGAACGCGTTGGAGTCTCGGGGATTCTTCTGCAGGACGGCTTTCAACGGGGGAATGGCGCCGTCATAATCGCCCAGGCGGATCTTCTCGAGGGCCGTCTTCACTCCGGACTCGGCCGCTTTCAAGCGCTGGCTTTCCTGGACGACTTCCTGACTGACCATGGTGACGGGCGGGATCTCGACCTTTTCCAGGGCGGGCTGGGGGGTCTCGAACTTCCACTCGTCCTCTTTCATGGCATAGCCGTCTTTCTTGAAGACGACCTTGTAAACCCCGTGCGGCAGGCCGACGAACTTGAACTGTCCGTCTTTTTTCGTCATCATATTGTAGCTGCGGCTGGTCGCGACGTCCCGGAGGTTGATCTCGACGCCCTCCAAGGGTTTCTTCTGGGTGTCGATGACTTTCCCGTAGAGATAGTACTCCCGGTACTGGCCGAAGCCGGCCGGGGCCAAGGCGAGGCCCGCCAACAGGACCAGTGCTGCCGGGAGCTGGGGCCTTCGATATCTCATGACTCACTCCTTTTTGGATGCGTATGATCCGGCCTTTCGCAGGGCTTCGTTCATCCTCTCCGGGTCGTGCTTGCGGTTAAAGACGTCCGCCAGGAGATAATAGCCGAGGGCTTTGAGATCGGGCGTCTCGGCCAGGGAGATCCCTTTCTCGATCGTGGCCTGGACCTCATCGAGGGGAACCGGCTCGTAGAGCAGGCCCCGGGCGAGCATCAGGTGTCCCTCCGCGAGCTTCGGGGCCAGGGTGACCACCTCCCGCATCTGGGCCAGGGAACCGGTCCTGTCGCCGAGCTTGAAGAGGATCTTCCCCAAGTTGAACCGGGCCTTGTATTCGCTGGGAAAGGTCGCGATCTCCTCGGCATAGGCCGCCCGGGCCTCCTCGAGCCTTCCCCGCTCCTCATAGAGCAAACCCAGGTTGTAATGGGCCAGGGGGAATTTCGGAGAGTCCGCGATGACGGTGTGGAGTTCCGCTTCGGCCCGGTCATACTGCTTGGCGCCCACGAGGCAGGCCGCCAGGTTGAGACGGGTCCGGGTGATCTTCGGCTGGGTGTCGACCGCTTTTTCAAAATACGGAAGGGCCTCGAGATAGTTTTGCTCTCCCAGGTAGACTTCGCCGATGAGCGTGAAGGCCTGGGTATTCCGCTCGTCCACGGAGAGCGTCCGCTTGCAGAGGGCGATGACGTCCTCGTCCTTCTTCTCCTCGAGCAGGATGTTGGCCAGGCTGATCAAGGCCTGGACGCTTTCCGGGTCCTCCTTCAGGATCAGGTCCAGCTTGGCCTTCGCCTCATCCTTCCGGCCCATCTCCAGGTAGCACGTCGACAAGAGGAGCAGGGCCTGGGGGATCGACGGGTCTTCCCGAAGCGCGGATTCGAGGGCCGAGGCGGCCTCGGCGTACTTATCACTCAGGATCAGCTCGCCGGCGCGAGTGACCTCATTGAAGACCGGCAGCTTGTCCTTGGGGTCGGCCAGGGGTCCGCCTCCCCCCGCCGCCTTCTTGGCGGAGACCGGCGCCCCGACGTAGCCCAGGGCGGATAGCCGTTCCATGGTCTCCTTGTCCAGGTTCGCCGCCTGCGGCTTGGGTGCGCCGAGACTCGTCTCGGCGATGAATTTGTCCAGGTCCCTTTTCATCCGCCGGGCGATATCCGGATGCTCCGGGAGAATGTTCGTCTGCTCGCCGGCGTCCTGGGTGAGGTCGTAGAGCTCGGCCCGCGGCGCGTCGATGTACTTATAGCGGGTCGTCCTCAGCGTGCGCAGGGCGCTCCAGCCGAACTGGATATTGGAGGCCATGGCCTCTCCGTAGGCGTAGCCGCCGTCATCTTTGCCCCGGCTGAACATCATCGACACGAGCGACCGGCCCTGGACTTTGATGGGCGACTTGACATGGGCCAAGTCCAGGAGGGTCGGAAAGACATCGGCCGAGCGGACCTGGGAGGAGATCCGTTTTCCCTGCAAGTCCCGGAACGGGGACACCACGATCAAAGGGACGTGGAGCGCGTAATCGTAAACGAAGAATCCGTGGGTCCCTTCCCCGTGGCTGCCCAGCCCTTCTCCGTGGTCGCCGATGAGGATCATGACCGTGTTCTTATCGAGCCCGTTTTTTTCGAGCCAGGCCGTGCAGCGTCCGATCTGTTCGTCCATGAAGGCGATCTCGCCGTCATAGAGGCCGGCCGGGCCGCGTCGCGCATATTCCGAATAATAAGGTTCGGGGGGAGCGTAGGGCACGTGAGGGTCGTAGAGATGGATCCAGGCGAAGAAAGGGTCCGCCTTCTCGGCCTCGAGCCAGGCCAGGGCGGCGTCCATCACGACGTTGCCGGGCCGTTGGATTTCGCCCAGGTCGAGGTGCTTGTATTTCTTCAGGTCGAACTGGTCATCGTAATGCTGGAAGCCCTGCTTCAGCCCCCACCGGCCGTCAAGGACGAAGGCGGCGATGAAGGCCCCCGTGTGGTAGCCCTGGGCCAGGAGGACTTCGGCGAGCGTTGTCTGCTCTTCGCCCAGGGCGGTGTTGCCGTTGACCCGGACTCCGTGGTAGGTCGGATACATCCCGGTCATGATCGTGCAGTGCGCCGCGAGCGTCAGGGGGGTCGCCGTCGCGGCCTGCTCGAAAAGGACGCCGCGTCCGGCCAGGGCGTCCAGGTTCGGCGTCCGGACGTTCGGGTAGCCGTAGCAGGCCAGGTGGTCGGCCCTGGTCGTGTCCATCGTGATCAAGATGACGTTTGGCTTTTTGACGCCTCTTTCCGCCCAGAGCTTTCCGATCCTTGCGGACGCGTCCGGGCCGGGGCGGAGGATGGCCCACAGCAGGACGGCGACCATGACGAGGCCGGCCGCAAGGAACGGCCAGAGCCGGGCCTTCGTCCTATCCTTCTTCGTGTCCTTCATTCCGGATGCCCAAAAGATAACGCTTTACGGCGGAATTTTCAATCCGGCGGCCTGGGCTTCTTCAGGGCTCGCCCGATCAAAGCGAGGAGGACGAGGATCATGGCGCAGTTGAAGACCGGGACGAGCAGGCCCTGCCGCAAGCCCGAGGACTGGGCGATCTTGCCGACGAGCCAGGGCGCGATCATGCCTCCGCAAAGGCCGACCGAAATGACGACGCTGAAAGCCGTCCCCGTGAAAGAGGCGAAATTCTCCCCGACGATGGCCAGGGTGGTCGGGTAGATCGCCGAGAAGCCCAGGCCGAGGAGGACGGCCCCGGCCATGGCCGGCGGCCCGGACGGCGAGGCGGCCAGCAGGGCGGCCGCGGCCAGGGCCAGGCCCGCGCTGAGAAAGACCAGCCTTTCGCCGCGGAGGGCCTTCGTGAGCCGGGCCGAGAGCAATCTCCCGCCCATGACCGCGGCCCAATAGCCGGCCAGAACAAGCGCGGCCGCGGACGGGCTGACCCCGAAGGTCTTCTGGAGATAGGTCGATATCCAACCCCCCGCCGTGAACTCGTTCCCGGACTGGAAGAAGAGCAGGAGGCCGCAGAGCCAGAGAAGAGGGTTCCTGACGACCCGGGCCGCCTCTTTGAGCGGGAATCCCTGGGCCTGCTTGGCCTTCGGGAACAGGAAGAGGGCGAAGAGCGCGAGCGGCACAAGGCAGAGGAGCGTCGCCAGGGCGAGGATTCGGCCGAGGCCCAAGGCTTGGCGAAGCGTCCCGACCAGGAACGGGATGGTCAGGGCCCCGAAGCCGAAGAAGATCCCCAGCAGATTGAGGGCCGCCCCGCGCTTCGCGGGGTTGAGGTCGCTCGTGAGGGCGTTCGTCCCGCCGTTCAGCCCGCCGCCGCCGAAGCCCAGGACGACGGCCGCGACGAGGATGGGGCCATAGGTCGAGGCCATGGTCAGGAGCAGAAAAGAGGCCGCGACGAGGAGCGAACAGACGATGAGGAGGGCCTTGAAACCGAAGCGGTCGACCAGCGGCCCGAAAACGAGGGTCATGACCAGCATGGCGAAATTCATGGTCAGGAAAAGATCCCCGGCCGCCCCCGTGCTGAAACCGATCCTCTCGAAGAGGGACGGCAGGATGGCCCCGAGAACGGCCATGACGATCCCGAAGACGAACATCCCGGCGAAGGCCGAGGCCATGAGCTTCGAATGTTGGGAGGAGCTGGATGCGTTCCGGGTCGGCATCGGCCCTCCTTATCGCCGGCCCCGTTTTCCGGCCTTGAGCGGCCGGCCGTAATAGAACTCGGTGAAAGCCTGGTAGACGCCGGCCATATGGCCTTTCGGAACGCCCTTGACGTTGGGCGAGACGAAGGTCGGCGGGACGCTCCCTTTTTTCGCCAGGAGCGACGCCGTCTCGGCGACGAGGGCCATGGCGATCGAAACCGCCGCCACGGTCGAGCCCGCCGCCACCCGCTCGAGCTGCCCGACATCGACGAGGGCGTCCTCCGGCGGGACGTGGTTGTCGATGGCGACGTCGGCGACCTCGGACAGGATCTTGCCGGACGAGTGGGAGCGCCGCCCGACCTTCGCATTCTGATGGGAGGAGACCGTGACCACCTTGAGACCGCGCGCCCTGGCCTCGAGGGCCATGTCGATCGGGGCGGCGTTGAGGCCGCCGTGGGAGAAGACGAGCATCGCGTCGCGCTTCTCGAGGGGATAGCTTTGGAGGAAAACACGGGCATAGCCTTCCTGCCGTTCGAGCCAGAGAAGCTCGCGCGCCCCGCCCGGGCCGATGACGTTCGACCACATGAGCCGGGGGTCATAGAGCGGGAAAAAGCCGACAAAGCTCCCGTAGCGGGGGAAGATATCGAGGACGGGAATGACGGAGTGGCCGCTCCCGAACATGTAGACGCGGCCTTTTTTCCGGATGGCGGCCGCCATGATCTTCGCCGCCTCGCGGATGCGGGGCATTTCTTCTGCCCGGATCTCCCCCAGGATCTCCTGGATCCGGCCGAGATAAATGGAAGCTGACATATCGATCTCCCTTTATGGAATGGAATCCCACGCCAGCTTCCCGCAGCCGAAGAGGCCGGCGTCCTCGCCCAGGGCCGACAGCTCGATCCGGACTTTCTCCGCGGCCAGCGGCTGGGCCCATCTCCGGAATTCGCGCCGGACGGGCTCGAGGAAGACGTCCGCGGCCTGGAAAAGCCCGCCGCCGAGGACGATGACCTCGGGGTTGAGGATGCTGACGATATTGGCGATGCCCATGGCGAGGTAGCGGACGGCTTCCGCGACGACCTCGGCCGCAAGGGGATCCTTTTTCCGGGCGGCCGCCGCCACCGTCTCGGCCGTGACGTTATCGACGCTCCCTCCCGCGATCTCCTTCATGATGGACGGCCGGCCCGCGATCAGGAGTTCCCGGGCCTTGCGGCCGACGGAACTCCCTGAAGCCTCGGCCTCGAAACAGCCCATCGCAGCGTAAGCGGGCTTGAAGTCAGGGTCGAGGCCGAACCAGCCGACCGCGCCGGCGATGTCCTCATGGCCGTGGACGAGCCTGCCGCCGGCGAGGATCCCGGCGCCGATCCCCGTGCCCACGGCGAGGAAGACGGCGTCCGCGGCCCCGGCGGCGGCCCCGCGCCAGGCCTCTCCTTCGACATAGGCGCTCCTGTCGCTGTCCAGGACAATGGGGACGTGGGCCTGGGCGATCTTCGCCAGGAGCGGATAGCGGTCCCAGCCCGGAATATTGGGGGCCCAGACCCTGCCGGTCGCCCCATGGACGATCCCGGGGATCGAAACGCCGACGGCGAGGACCCGGCCGCCGAGCCCGGCGGCAGACCTTCCGAGGGCCCCGATCGCCTCCGCGACCTGGCCTGCGGCCCGGTCCCCTCCGGCCCTGTCAGTCGGAACCCTGGTTTTTTCGAGCATCTCCCCGGTTTTGGTGAAAAGAGCCCAGGAGACCTTCGTCCCGCCGATGTCGACCCCGCCGCAGAGATCTTTCATGTCCTTATTTTTCCGCGAGGTGAACGACCCAGACTTCGCCGGGCTTGAGCGTCTTGCTGACGACAGCCCGGTCCTTTTCGACGGCGGAGTCCACAACCGTTCCCGTTTCGACCTCCCGGGCCGCGGCCCGGCTGCCTCCCATCAGGACGGCGAATTTCGCCGCAACGGGCCTCTCCCCCCGGTTAAAAGCGAAGAGGATCTTGTAGCCCTCGCCCTCGAGGACGCGGCCTTCGACCATCGCGCCGGGCTCGGCGGCCGTGACTTCGACCGGATTTGGGACCTTCAGCCAACCGGCCAGGCCCGCGAAGAGCTTGCCGTTCGAGGGGTTCTTGAAATGATGGTAGGCCGACCCGGGGAAGGACCCGACGATCATGGCTTTGCCTTTCCCATAGGGCGCATAAACCATGGCCGGCCGCCCATCCGAGAACTCGGCCAGGACCCGGCTGTTTTTGCCGAAGACGTCGAAGCTCTCCTCGAAAAAGAGGGCGTCCAGCGCGTCGCCGGGCTTGAGGAGCGGAATGGACTCGTGCCCGGCCTTGATCTTGATCACCGATGTTTTGGCGATCGGCAGAAGCTCGAACTCGCGGCAGCCCAGGACGTCGCTGAGGCCGGCGCCGGGGATGACCGGGCTCGAGGCCCCTTTCTCGTCGACCCAACCGCAGCGGGCCTCGGTCAGGAGCGCCCCGCCTTCCCGGACGTAATCGATGAGCCTCCGGACATGGGCCTGGGACATCTGCACGGGGTACGGCGCGATGATCAGCTTGTAGCCGGCCGCCCGGAGCGTTCCCAGGTCGTTGACGTGGAGGAAGTCCACCGGGATGTTCCTTTCGAAGAAGGCCCTGTGGATGCCCTGGAGCGATTCGCTGAGATTGTTGACGCCGACGGTCTGTCCCTCCGCGGTGAAGGACTGCTGCCCGCCGACCATGTGCGACAGGGGATTATAGAGGATGGCGACCTCGGCCCGTGAGGGCAGCGCCTTGAGGAAGAGGTCCTTGTTCGCGGTGATCACGCGGGCGATCTTCCCGGCCGCCTCGGCCCGTTCTGTCACTTTCCCGTCGAGCTCGACCAGGCCGTAGCCGCCCGCCTCGTAGCCCGTGCTCATCGGGTAATAGGCGTAGATGTTGACCGACCGGGCCCCATAGGCCACGGCGCTCCAGATCCAGTCGCGGAGGTCCGCGCCGACAACGGGATAGCTCATCTTCATGCCGAAGACCCCGTAGCCCGCCTGGAGCTCGCCGATGGTAAAGCCCTTGTTCCCGATCCCCATGGAGCGGACGAAGTCCAGGCCGGAAGAGCGGTAATAAGGCGACCAGGGCCTGATCGTCCAGGCGTGCTTGGGATAGATGGACGCGCCGTAAAAATCCACGCTGTCCGTCATCTTGCGGTCGTCGGGTGTGCCGGACCAGTCCGGGCGGGTGAAGATCCCGGGGCCCGCCGAATGGCTCATGACCACTGTCTCGGGGAGGACCGATCTTATGGCCTGGGCCTTGAGCCTGAGGTCCTCGGCCAGCTTATCGGAGATGAACTCCTTCCAGTCGATGTAGTCCGTGAAGGTCAGGATGGTCCCGTAGCGGGGCGGCTGGACTTCCTCCCAGGACCGCACCGTTCTGTACCAGGCCTTGTTGAGGTTGTCCACGGTGAAGTATTTTTTCTTGAGCCATTCCCGGAAGCGCTCCTGCGTCGAATGGCAATAGCAGAATTGGACGTAGTTGAGGTCGCCGACATAGTCAACCTCGGCCCAGTTGATGATGTGGGGCTCGCTCCACAGGTCCCAACCGTAGAGGGCCGGCTTGCCCTTGACGGCCCGGGCCGCCTCGCGGAAAAAGCGGAGGACCTTCTCGCGGACGCCGGGGTGGTCGAAGCAGAAGCCGGGGGAGGCCTGGGACTCGACGGCGACGCCGTTCGAGGAAACGAACTTGGAGTCGGGGTGCTTCGCCCCGACCCAATCCGGCGCGGAGTCGATATAGACCTGGACGATGACCCGGAGACCGGCCTCGCCGGCCAGGTCCGTGAGGAGCCTGAGGGCGCTGAAGTCGTACTTCCCTTCCTCTTTTTCGCAGGCCGTCCACTCGATCCAAGACCGGACCGTGTTGAAGCCCAGACGCTTGATCTGCTCGAGGTCATTCCGCCAGATGTCGCGAGACTGGGGCGTCACGGACTCGAGCATGGGCGCCCGGGCCTTGCCGCCGGCATACCAGACGGAAACCGGGAAGAAACCCTTTGCCCTATCCCCTGGGGCGGGCCCCGGCTGGGGCGCGCCGAGAAGTCCGGCCGTCAGGGCCGCGGTCAGGACCGCGGCGAAGAAGACGCTGCTCCGTTGCCTCATCGGTGACTCACCTCGTTAGATTTCCGAAGGGATCCCCTCCCGTCAGGGGGACCTGAACGACTGCCCGATGACCTCCAGGAGCTCCGACTTGCCGTCCCGGTCATCCTGGCTCAACTCCCAAGGGCAGCCTTCATCGCCGCTCGTTCTCAAGCGATTTCGGGAAGGCAGAAAGCGATCTCGTGGGCGGCCCCGCACCCGGCGCAGCGGACGGCGGCTTCGAGCCTCTCGCACTTGACACCCTTTTCTGTATGGAAGTCGAGCTCCCAGCCGCGGCCGCAGGAGCCGCACACGGCGGGAGCGACCAGCATGATCTTGAGCCGCCGGGGACGTCCCCGGGACCGGCGGACCTCGGGCGTCCGGACCCTGAAATCCATCCCGTGGGCTTCCTTGAGCTCGGCCAGAAAGGAGCGATAAAAGCGAAGGCTCTCCCCTGATTTTCGGGCCGCGAGCTTCCGGGCGGACTCCGTCCGCATGTTCAAGGGCAGGACTGCGGCGTAGGTCAGCTCCTTGCTCAGGTGGTTCATGATGGCCGTTTCCAGGTTCCGGCCGCGGAGGGTGGACTTGATGAAGAATTCGGCGACGCCCAGGAGCCCGAACTTGGAGAGGAAATCCGCGTCGTGGATGATGTCGGCCAGCTTGTTCCGGCGGGTGCCCGAGTTGTAGAGCGAGCGCAGCGCCCGGACGACGTGCCCGACGGCGGCCATGTCGAGCTCCGCGTCCTCGAGGACCTCCCGGGCCAGGCGGGCCGCCGCCTCCTCCTCCGGTTTTTCGTCGCGATGGTAGCGGCCGCCGCTGAACTTCCCGGAGTCGTGGAAGAGGGCCGTCATGGCGGCGAGGTCCCCGTCTTCCTTTTCCATTTTCGCCAGCCGGAAAGCCAGAGAGGCGACGAGGACGGTGTGCTCCCAGAGAAAACCTCCGGAGGCGCTCTTGTCTCCCGTGAACTTTTTCTCGGACTCCTCGATGAGCTTACGGATGCGCTCGACGAGGCCGGGGTGGCGGGCGGTCAGGGATTTGTAGAAGTCCTGCTGTTTGACGAGCATGGGGGACCCGCTCATTATCCCGTTCGGCACTTCGCATGTCAAGGAGCTCCGTTGCAGCAAGTCGGTCACGAATCCATACTTAGTCACCCAGGAGCGGACTCGGGGGGAGTCCCTCCGAAAAGCGTGGGATTCCCCAGCGAGGAATCCCGCTCTATGATCGCTCCGCACCCCTCGCCCAAGGGGCGAGGGACCGTGCCCGCGTCGCGCTCAATGTTTTCTCCGGGACATCCCCCCTGCGTCCGCTTCTCTCTCGTCGCCCGCTCCGCCCGCCGACGCCTCCTCCGGACACCGACCCTTCGCCCTTTCCCTTTTAGTTACGCCGGTGTCCGCAATCTCGTTGAACTACGCTTGGCCACGGGAAATGAGCTATCATAAGGGACGTGAAGCGCAAGATCCGGAGCGGCGGGAAACCGGCCTCGGTCATCATCCTGGCCGGCGGCAAGGGCCGCCGCATGAACGCCGACAAGGCCCGGCTCACGGTCCGTGGCCAAACGCTTCTTGAACGCGTGATCGGACAGGTCGCGCCTTATTTTAACGAAATTTTGGTGAGCATTTCGCCCGGGCAGAAGGTCCATATCAAGGAGATGAGGCGGGCCAAGGCCGGGCCGTCGCGGAAATTGAAGGCTGACCGCGAGGGGCCCGCGCTGATGATAGAGGCGAAAACGGAACCGGGCGTGAGATTCGTCGAGGACGAGGTGCCGGACCTCGGACCGCTGGGCGGGATCCTGGCGGGGTTGAGAGCGGCGGGCAACGATGTCTGCGCCGTCGTGGCCTGCGATATTCCTGACGCGCACATTCCGTTGCTACGGAAGCTCGCGAAGGCCGCGGCGGCCGCGGACATCTCCGTCCCTGTGACGAAGAGGGGGCAATTCGAGCCCCTTTTCGCCGTTTACAGGAAAGCGGTCATCCCGGAGATCGAGGACCTCCTCGGCGCCGGGGAGAGGAGCATCCTGCCGCTCTTTGCGCGCTGCCGCACTGAGCGCGTCCCGCTCGGGGACGCGGACGGTCTTCGCAACCTCAACACTCGCAAGGATTACAGGGCTTACCTCGACTCCCTCCGCTAAAAATAGGGACTTCGGGGCTGGCTCTATGTAACTATATTTCTTTCAACATGTTATTGTGGTCCAACCTCAATCAGGGCCGGCGGCCGAGGAGCCCATAAAAGAGAAAGCGGCCGCCGATCTCTCCTGCGGCGGCCAGAAAAAACGCAGCGAGCAGGACAGCCGGGGGTGCGGCGACGCCCAGAACGCGCTCGGACTTTGACGACACGACGATGGCGAGGAGCGCTACACCCGCCATCAGCGCGGATAGCCGGAAAGCATGGAGCGCGGAGGCCCCGCCTCCCGGCGGCCGGAGGCAAGCTCCGGGTTTCATGCCGAATAATCCATGCCCAGGGGCCAGCAGAGCGGCCCCGGCGAAACCGGTCGCGACCAGAACGAGGGCGATGACCAGGAGGGGCCGATAATAAGGGGGAGGTTCGCCGGACATACAGAAGAAGACCGTTGAGGAGGCGGCCCCGAGGACCAGGGAGGTCAGCAGGAAAGAGATGGGCGTCGAAGGGCTGTTCCAGGCCGGGACGGCCGGAAGCATGTAAAGCCTGGACATGCTCAGGATGAACAGCACGCCGGCCACCGCTCCCAGCCCGAAGAGCGCCCGGATGACCCCCGGGCTCCCGATCCGCCGCCACTCGAAGAACCCGAGAAGTGCGGCGAGGCCCGCGAACACGAGCTCGAAGAGGATCTCGCGGCTCAGCCAGGACGTCCCGATGTTGCTGAAGATCTTGTGCGCCCGGCCCGGATGATGGAGGTGGAAGAAGGCGAGGACGGTCGCGGCGGCCATGAAGCCGATGACCGCCAAGAGGAGGCCCAGGCGGGCTCCCGTTCCCCCGATCTCCAGCGGCGTTGCCCCGAATAGAAAAAGCGGCCCGCCAATGAACATATAGATCCCGACGGCCAGCTGCCCGATGACGGTGAAGGCGACGAGGGGCCACTCCCCTGCCACTTACACTTCCTCCCAGTTGGCCACCTCGGCCGCTTTCGCGGCGGCCTTGTCCGCATCCCTGTGCGGCTTGATGACGAGAGCGGGCTCGGTCTGAGAGGGTTCGGGGAGCGGGAAGACCTGCCTGTTGTCCCCGTATCTCTTCCGCATCTCTGCCAGGTCGCCAAAATCGAGGGCCCGCAGCGGGCAGGCCGCGACGCAGGCCGGGGGCCCCCCGGCGTCGACGGCATCGTAACAGAAATGGCACTTTGACACCGTGTTCGTCGTGGCGTTGAACCGGATGGCATTATAGGGACAGGCCCACTCGCAATATCGGCAGCCGATGCAACGCTCCGTCTGGATAAGGACGATCCCGTCGTCCCGCTTGCCGATGGCCTTCACGGGACAGGCGAAGGCGCAGACGGGTTTTTCGCATTGGTTGCAGGCCATCGAGATGTTATAGGCGACGACGGACGGGACCCAGACCTCTCCCCGCTTTTCCCATCCTCCTCCCACGACCTCGTAGACCCGGCGCCAGAGGAGCCCCGTCTCGAGGTCGTTCCGGTCCTTGCAGGCCATCTGGCAGGCCTTGCAACCCGTGCAGGCCGAGGCGTCGAAAAAGAAGGCGTACTGGGTCACCATATCGGCTTTCCTCAGCCCTTCTCCGCCTTTTCGACCTGGACCATGATCGTGTGCTGGGCGTTGCCGAAGGCCAGGGGCGTCCATCGGTCGGACGAAAGGACGTTGACCGAGCCCCGGCGGTCGACCCCGTCCTTGTCCGGCGTCCACCAGGCGCCCTGGGGCAGGGCCACGACGCCGGGCATGATCCGGGGCGTCACCCGGCAGGGGACGACCGTGGCCCCCCTATCGTTGAAGACCCTGACCTTATCGCCGTTCCGAATGTTCCTCGCTCCCGCGTCCACGGGGTTGATGAACAGGCGCTGGGGAAAGGCCTCGTTCAGCCAGTCCACATTCTCCATGGTCGAATGGACGCGCGCGAGGTAATGATGCCCGATCGCCGAAAGCGGGAACTTCCTCGCCTCGGGGCCGAACGGGCTCTCCCATTCCTGGATGTACTTGGGGACGGCCGGGATCTCGGCCGGTCTGTTCATGTCGTGGAGACGCTTGGAGAAGATCTCGATCTTCCCCGACGGGGTCGGCAACGGATGCTTCAACGGGTCCCGCCGGAAATCGACGAAGGCGACGGCCGGTTTCGTGACCGGGACCGAATAAACCCCCATATTGGACCTCTCGAACTCGTCGAGGGCCGGCAGGCCCGGGAAGCGGGCCTTCCGGTAGCGCTCGAGCATCCAGGCCACCCAGTCACGCTCGCTCCTCCCCTCCGTGTAGGCCTCACCCAGTCCGAGCCGGGACGCGATATCGGCCGCGATCCGGTAGTCGCTCTTGGTCTCGAAGGGCGGGTCCACGACCCTGGGCATGAGCAGGACCTCGTCGCCGTATTTCCAGCCGTCCTCGAAGCCCCACGTCTCGAACTGGGTGCAGGCCGGGAGGAGGATATCGGCGAAGCGGCCCGTCGGCGTCAGGAAATTGTCCTGGACGAGGAGGAACTCGACGAGCTTCTCGTCCGCGAGGATCTTCGCCGTCCGGTTGATGTTGCTGTGCTGGTTGACGAGGGCGTTGCAGGCGACGGCCCAGATGCACTTGATGCCGGTCGTGAGCTTGTCGACGCCTCTGATGCCGTCTTCAGGCCCCATCTCCTGGCCCCGCAAGACCGCCTCCGTCCAGAGGAAGCTCGGGATCTGGGCTTGGACCGGGTTCCGGCCCGTCGGAAACGCTAACTCTATGGGACCGCCGTCGGGGGCCTGAAGGGCGATCCCGCTGGCCCAGCCGCCGGCGACCCCGACGTTCCCGGTGATCGCGGCCAGGACGCAGCCGGCCCGGACGACCTGCTCGCCGTAGGCCCGCCGCTGCATGCCGTACCCCTGGTAAAGGACGCCGGGCCTGGTCGTGGCGTACTCGCGGGCGATCCGGGCGATCGTCTCCCGGGGGACGCCCGTGACCGCCTCGGCCCATTCGGGCGTTTTGGGGACACCGTCGCGCGCCCCCATGATGTACTCCTTGTAGCTCTCGGCCCCTTCCGCCCCCGCGGGCATCTGGGTCTCGTCGAAGCCGACGCAGTGCGTCCGGACGAATTCCGCGTCGTAGAGTCTCTCTTCGATCATCACATGGGCCATGGCCGACATCATGGCCGTGTCCGTCCCCGGCCGGATCGGGACCCATTCGTCGGCGAGGGCGACGGCGCTCAAGGTCATCCGCGGGTCGACGCAGACGACGCGGGCCCCTTTTTCGCGGGCCTTCCGGACGAGATACTCGCTGTTCGTCCCGTCGCGCATCTCGGCCGGGTTCCAGCTCCACATGAGGATGTACCTCGAGTTGAGCCAGTCCTGGCGCTGGTTGCCGGTGACGGCCGTGCCGTACACGGTCGGGGTCGCCGCCGAAATGGCGGCCCAAGAGTAGCTGTTGTAGAAGCCGAGGGAGCCGCCGAACAGGTTCATCAGGCGTTCGGCCGTCTGCCGGCCGTTTAGCTGGTTGTAGCTCCCGGTCCCGTAGGGAACGTAGAAGGCCTGGTTGCCGTGAGCGTTCTTGATCCGCCCGAATTCGGCGGCAATCTTGTCCAGGGCTTCATCCCAAGAGATGCGCTCGAACTTCCCCTCGCCCCTCTTTCCCACCCTCTTCAACGGGAACTTGAGGCGGTCGGGATGATACTGGCGACGGCGGTAAGCCCGGCCGCGGACGCAGGCTCTGAGCTGGGGGTCGTCGAGGGCGTCACCGGGCCGGTCGTCGCCGTCGATCCGGACGATGACGCCGTCACGGACATAGACGCGGAGGAGGCAGCGGCCGCCGCAGTTGTGGGAGGGGCAGCCGGTCCGGACCATCTTCTCCACGACCGGCTCGGCCGGGGCGGCGTGAGCGGCGCTCGCCGAGGAGGCGCCGCCCTTTTTCCGGAGCCCGGCGGCGAGCTTGCCCGCCGCCGCGGCCGAAGCACCGACCCCCGCGCTCCAGCGGAGAAAGCCCCGCCGGCTCATGGAGGCAAACTCCATTTTTTTCTTGAGGCGCGCTTCTTTCATCGCGGCGGCCGGCCGCCCCGCCAGGCTTAGACCTGGATCGACAGGAAGACCTGGAGGCCCATCTGGCCGATCTGGTCCCGGATGGCCTCGATCTCGTCGACGTGGCCGTCCTCGTCCTTCAGGATGGATTCGAGGACCTCGCGGGTGGCATAGTCCTTGAGGTCGCCCGCGAGCACGATGGCCGCGTTGTAGGACTTGACGGCCCCCATCTCCGCGTCGTGGTCGTTGGCGAACATCTTGGGCACTTCGGCCCCGATGTGGAGCGCCTTCAGCTCGCTGACGATGGGCGTCCCTTCGAGGAAGAGGATCCGGGCGATGAGCTTCTCGGCATGCTTCATTTCGGTGACGGCCCGCTTCTCGATCAGCTTGTGGAGCTTTTCGTAGCCCCAGTTGTCGCACATCTCGGAATGGACCATGTACTGGTTGATGGCGGTCAGCTCGTCGGCCAGGAGCGAGTTCATAACCTTGATGAGTTTCGGATCGCCTTTCATGATAGCCTCCTGCTGTTCATGGATTTTCAAACGGTTTGTTTGAGAGCATATTCTATAATAGAATGGAACAAAAGACAAAGGAGAGACTGATGAAAAGACTCCCCGCCCTGATTCTGGTCCTGGCCCTGGTCATCGCCCTTTCGAGCTGCGCCCCCGGGCCCAATGCCCTCGAAAGAACCGCGGGCGCCAAAGGCCGGATCGCGGGTTTCTGGCTCGGCCTCTGGCACGGCCTCATCTCGCCCGTGACCTTCATCATCTCGATCTTCAACAAGAACGTCCGTCTCTACGAGGTCCACAACAGCGGCGGCTGGTACAATTTCGGGTTCGTCCTCGGCGCCGGCCTCTTTCTGAGCGGCGGGATCCTCGGGAAGAGGAAAAGGAAAGCTTAGCCCCGGGCCCGGAGGCCCCTGCCAACCGAGCCGCGGCCGCTTCGCGATTGACAACTCCGGGTCCCCGGTGGTATGTATCTCCCCATCGAGGGGAATTTTGATTCGTTCGGCGCCATCATCCTGCTTGCATAATTTTTGATCACTCCCATTCTAGCGAGAGGAGGAGTCATGGATCCGAACCGTCCCAGCATCTGGGAGCAAGCCCGCCTCCAAGGCATCCCGCGGAGAGATTTCCTCCGCTACTGCACCTGGATGGGGGCCATGCTCGGTCTTGAGGCTAGCGCCGTCGGCCAGATCGTCAAGGCCCTGGAAACAAAGAGCCGCATCCCCGTCATCTGGTTCCACTTCCAGGAATGCACCTGTTGCAGCGAGTCTTTCATCCGTTCGAGCCACCCGATCGTCGCCGACATCATCCTCGACAGGATCTCCCTGGATTACACGGAAACCCTCCAGGCCGCCGCCGGCCGCCAGGCTGAGGAGGCCCTGCACGCCACGATGGAGAAATTCAAGGGCCAATATCTCATGCTTGTCGAGGGCGCCATCCCGACCAAAGACGACGGCGTCTATTGCTGCATCGGCGGCCGCAGCGCCCTGGACATCGTGAACGAGGCCGCGGGGGGGGCCAAGGCCATCGTCGCCTGGGGCAACTGCGCTTCGTCCGGCTGCATCCAAGCCGCCCACCCCAACCCCACCGGGTCCAAGCCCGTCCATAAGGTCCTCACGGGAAAGCCCATCGTCAATGTCCAAGGCTGCCCTCCTATCGGGGAGGTGATGTCGGGGACGATCGTCCACATCCTCACCTTCGACCGTATCCCCCAGCTCGACGGCCAGGGCCGGCCCAAGGCCTTCTATTCGCGCCGCGTCCACGACAGCTGCTACCGTCGGCCCAATTACGATGCCGGCCTCTTCGTCCAGGCCTGGGACGATGAGAACGCGCGGCGGGGCTTTTGCCTCTATAAGATGGGCTGCCGCGGGCCCGAAACCTACAACGCCTGCGGCATCATCCGGTGGAATGACGGCGTGAGCTACCCGATCCAGTCCGGCCACGGTTGCATCGGTTGCAGCGAGGCCAATTACTGGGATAACGGGCCGTTTTATCGTCACCTGGCCGCGTTCCCGGGGTTCGGCATCGAGACGACGGCAGACAAGGTGGGCCTGGCGATCGGCGCGGCGGCCGCGGCCGGAATAGCCGCACACGCCATCACCACGAACATCCGGAAACGCCGGGTCATCAAGGCGGAGATCGCGACGAGCGAGACTCCGTCAGCGGATAAGAAGGGAGGCAAGTGATGGCCAAGAGGATTGTCATTGACCCCGTGACCCGGATCGAAGGCCATCTCCGGCTCGAGGTCGAGGTCAAGAACGGCAAGGTCACGGATGCTTACAGTTCGGGAACGATGGTCCGCGGCATCGAGAAGATCCTCGTCGGGCGCGACCCGCGGGACGCTTGGGCTTTCACCGAGCGGGCCTGCGGCGTCTGCACCACGGTCCACGCCCTGTCCTCGGTCCGGACAGTCGAAGACGCCCTGGACATCGAGATCCCGCCCAATGCCGAGCTCGTCCGCAACCTCATGTTTTGCGCCCACTATATGCAGGACCACGTCGTCCATTTCTATCATCTCCATGCCCTCGACTGGGTCGACGTCGTCAGCGCGCTGAAGGCGGACGCGGCGAAGACGGCCGAGATCGCGCGGAGCATCTCCGATTGGCCGAGGAGCTCGCCGGGCTATTTTTCGGACGTCCAGAACCGTCTGAAAAGGCTGGTCGAGAGCGGCCAGTTGGGGATCTTCGCCAACGGCTATTGGGGCCACCCCGCGTTCAAGCTCCCCCCAGAAATCAACCTCCTGGCCGTCACCCATTACCTCGAGGCCCTGGAGTGGCAGAAAGAGATCGTCAAAGTCCACGCGATCTTCGGCGGCAAGAACCCCCATCCGAACTACCTCGTCGGCGGAGCGCCGCTCTCGATCGATATCGACGAGGCCAACGCCGTGAACATGGAACGGCTGGCCTTCGTCGGCACTCTCCTCGGCCAAGCCAAGGAGTTCGTCGAGAAAGTGTACCTGCCCGACCTGATGGCCGTGGCCTCGTTCTACAAGGATTGGGGGGCCGTCGGAGAAGGGCTTCCCAACTACCTGGCTTATGGCGACCTGCCGACGGCCGGCTACGCCAACCCGGACAAATTCAAGTTCCCCCGGGGCATCATCCTCGACAAGAACCTCGGCCAGGTGCACGCTGTCGACCCGCGCGACCCGGGCGGAATCGCCGAAGAGGTCGCCCATTCTTGGTATTCCTACAGCGACGGCGACGGCCAGGCCAAGCATCCCTGGCAGGGGGAAACGGCCCTCAATTACACGGGCCCCAAGCCGCCCTACGACGAGCTCAACGTCGAGGGCAAGTACAGCTGGCTCAAAACCCCGCGCTGGAGGGGGAAACCCATGGAAGTCGGCCCGCTGGCCAGACTCCTCGTCGCCTACGCTTCCGGGCGCCCCGACGTCATCGGGGTCGTCAACGGCGCCCTTCAGAAGCTGGGGGTCCCGGTGACGGCGCTTTTCTCAACCCTCGGCCGGACGGCGGCCCGGGGCCTTGAAACGCTCCTCGTCGCCGGCTGGGCCGGAGAATTCTTTGAGGACCTCCTCGCCAACATCAAGAACGGCGACACCCGGATGTTCAACGGGGACAAATGGGATCCCGACACGTGGCCGGCCGAGGCCAAGGGAGCGGGGATGTCGGAGGCGCCGCGCGGCGCCCTCTGCCACTGGATCGTGATCAAGGACAAAAAGATCGCCAACTACCAGATGGTGGTCCCGAGCACCTGGAACGCCTCGCCACGCGACGGGAAGGGGCAGCGCTCGGCGTACGAGACCGCCCTGCTGGGGACGCCGGTCCATGACCCGGAAAAACCCCTCGAGATCCTGCGGACCGTCCACTCCTTCGACCCCTGCATCGCCTGCGCGGTCCACGTCTACGACGAGCACGGCACGAACCAGGCGCGCGTTTTCACCTTCTAGGAGGCGGGCATGAAGAAAGCAACGCTCGGGCGCGTCTACGTTTGGGAGCTCCCCGTCCGTTTCTACCACTGGATCAACTTCATCTGCGTTATCATCCTCTCGACAACCGGCTATCTCATCGGCAGCCCGCTCGCCATCCAGAGCGCGGCGGAGGCCTCCTTCTCCTATTGGTTCGGGACGGTGCGGGCCGTCCATTTCTTCGCTGCCTACCTCTTTTTGTTCAACTTCCTCTTCCGGATCTACTGGGGGTTTGCGGGGAACCGGTTCTCCCGATGGGACAATTTCATTCTCTACAGGAAAAAGCAGGTCAGGGAAGTCGCCAACGTCCTGAAAGTCGACATCCTCCAGACCGTCGTCCCGCCGATGGAGTCCATCGGGCACAACGCCCTGGCCGGCTTCACCTATTTCCTCGTGTTCCTCGCCTTCGGATTCCAGGTCATCACGGGATTCGGACTATATTCGGCCATGAGCAAGTCCTGGTTCCCCCGGCTTTTCGCCTGGATCGTGCCGCTGATGGGCGGCGACTTTGCCGTCCGCCAATGGCACCACATGGTGATGTGGTTTTTCCTGCTCTTCGCCATCGTCCACGTCTACCTCGTCTTTTATCATGATTATGTCGAGGGCCGAGGGGTCTTATCGTCGATGGTCGGGGGCTGGAAATTCATCGAAAAGGAATGCAGGCCGGAGGACATTGAAGCCTGAACGGATCCTCATCCTCGGCATTGGGAACCTGCTGGCAGGCGACGAAGGGGCCGGGATCCATGCCGTCATGAGGATGGAACGGGCGGCCCTGCCCGGCCACGTGACCCTCCTCGACGGGGGGACCGGCGGCTTCCATCTCCTGTCCCTGTTCCGGGAGTACCCCGTGATCATCCTGATCGACGCAGCCCTGGACGGACGGCCGCCGGGATCCGTCGCCGTCCGCGCGCCGCGGTTCGCCCGCGATTTCCCGCCGTCCCTCAGCGCCCATGACATCGGGCTCCGTGACCTCCTCGAGTCCGCAGAGTTGCTCGGGCCTCTGCCGAGGGTCCATCTGGTCACGATTTCTATTGAAAAGATCCCAGCCCTGTCTCTGGAGCTTTCGGACCCGGTCAGCCGAGCCCTGCCGGCCGTCGAACGGGCCGTCTTCGAGCTCGTCGAAGCCGCCACCTCGGCCTGAGGCGGCCCGGCGCCAGGCGGGGGGCCCGGCAGCGATGCCGCCCTCTCTTCTTAAGGAGGGGATTCTTTTAAGCGGCCGTTTGCGTTAAGATAGCCGCCCATCAATCAGCGGGCCAACTATGGACACAACGGCACTTGTTATCCTGGTCATCGTCGTGATCTTCATCGCGGCCTTCGTCCGGTCGGCCCTTGGGTTCGGGGACGCGGTCATCGCCATGCCCCTGATCGCGGCGTCCGCCGGCCTGAAAACGGCCGCTCCCCTGGTGGCGTTCATGGGGCCCGCAATCTCGATCCTCATCCTGGCGAAACACTGGCAGAGCGCGGATTTGAAGCCCGCCGCTAAGCTCATCGCCGCCTCGATCGCGGGGATTCCCCTGGGGATCTATCTTCTCACGCGCCTGCCCGAGGCGCCGCTCAAGGCGGCACTCGGGATCATCATCCTTCTCTATGGCCTCTTCGGCCTCCTGAAACCTGCCATGAGGATCGAAAACGAAAAAGCGGGGCTTCCCTACCTCGTCGGTTTCGCTGCCGGGATCCTGGGCGGGGCCTACAACATCAACGGCCCTCCGGCCGTGATCTACGGGATGCTCAAGGGTTGGCCCCCGGAGCGATTCAGGGCCACGTTGCAGGGATACTTCCTGCCGACCGGACTGGTCATCCTCCTCGGCCATGGGGCGGCCGGACTTTGGACGGGGCAGGTCCTCAGGCTCTTCGCTTTTTCCTTCCCGGCGCTCTGCCTGGGAGTCTGGCTCGGAGGGAAGGTCCACAGTCGCGTGCCCGAAAAACGGTTCAGGCAGGCGGTCTACGCCTCTCTGGTCATCATGGGCGGATTTCTCGTCCTCCGGGCTCTGCTTCCCTAGGATTCCAAGTCCTCGTCTGAGCTCGCGAGATCCCAGGGGAGTGGCGCTTTTTCCGGAATACCTTTATGATTTGGGGGAGAATCCGGCTCCGTGAGGTTTTGAAACCATGATCCTCGGCGTCGATATCGGGTCTTCGGCCACAAAGGCCGTTCTCTTCGATGACGACCTGCGCCCGGTCGCGCTCAGCGAGGGGCCGAACCGGGGTGATTCCGCCGGCGCCTTCCGGGAGGTCGTCACCCGGATCCTCGAGGGCCGCGCCGGCCTCCGTCTCCGCATCGGGATCACCGGGGCCGGCCGCGGGATCATCCAGGCGCCGCCCGAGATCTTTCTTTCCAACGAGGTCGTCGCCCTCGCCCTGGGCGCGGCGCACGGCTTTCCCGAAGCCAGGTCCGTCATCGAGATCGGCGCCCAGACTTCCCGCTGGGTCCTGCTCGACAAGGCCCTGGGAGCGCCGGCCGAGCCCGGGATCCTCGACTTCGCCCTGAACGACGTCTGCGCGGCGGGCTCGGGGGCCTTCCTTGAACAGCAGGCGTTCCGGCTGAAGCTCACGATCGAAGAATTCGCGTCGCTGGCCGCCACGGCCAAGCGGGGCGCCATGATCGCCGGCCGGTGCAGCGTGTTCGCCAAGACGGACATGATCCACCTTCAGCAGAAGGGCACGCCCCTCGAGGAGATCGCCTACGGCCTTTGCCAGGCGCTGGCCCGGAATTTCGTGGCCACGGTCCTCAAGGGACGCGAAGCCCTCCCGCCGGTCCTTCTCGCCGGAGGCGGGGCCCGGAACGGGGGGCTTGTCCACGCCTTCCGCGAAGTCCTCGCTCTCGGAGGAGGCGACTTAAGGTTGCCGGAGCCTCCCCATTTTCTGGGCGCGCTCGGAGCGGCGGTCGGAGCGGCCGGCGGCGCTGAAGAGCTTCCGGTCCCGGACCCCGGGTTCCTTTTTCAGTTCCTTAAGCCTCTTCGATTCCACCATAGAGTCCGGTCTTTGGCGCTGGGGGCGCTCGAAATCCGCGGGGCCGAGGAACCTTCGCCGGAGCCGGACGAATTCATCTGGGGCTTCCTGGGCGTCGACATCGGGTCGGTGAGCACCAACCTCGTCCTCATGGACGCGGAGAGCCGCGTCCGGGCGGGCATCTACCTCCCGACCAAGGGCCGGCCGATCGAAGTCCTGCGCGAGGGGTACGTCCTCCTCCGGGAGAAGTGCCCGGCCGGCTTCGAGCTCCTCGGCATCGGCGCCACGGGCAGCGGTCGTCACCTGGCGGGCACCCTCCTCCAGGCCGACGTTGTCCACAACGAGATCACCTGCCAGCTCCGGAGCGCGATTCAGTATTTTCCGTGCGTCGACACGGTCTTCGAGATCGGAGGGCAGGACTCCAAGTTCATCAGCGCCCGCGACGGAAAGATCCTGGATTTCACGATGAACAAGATCTGCGCCGCCGGCACAGGGTCCTTCCTCGAGGAACAGGCGGAGATCCTGGGCATCAGGATCGAGGAAGAATTTTCGAGACTCGCTGCCAGCTCCCTAACCCCTACGGACCTTGGCAGCCGGTGCACGGTCTTCATGGAATCGGAGATCTCCGATTCGCTGGGCCGGGGCGTCCCGATCGAAGATATCTCGGCGGGGCTGGCGTTCTCTATCGCCCGCAACTACCTGGAAAAGGTCGTCGCCGGCCGGCCCGTCGGAAAAACCGTCGTCTTCCAGGGCGGTGTCGCCTCCAATCCTTCCGTCGTCAGGGCCTTCGCTCTCGAGATCGGCCGCGAAATCCTTGTCCATCCCCACAACCGGATTTCTGGGGCGATCGGGGCAGCGATCATGGCCAAGGAAAAGGTCGGGAGGACCGGGAAGACGTCCCCGGACGCGGCGGCGATCAGGCGGAGGCTCGGGCAGGACTACACGGTCACGAGCTTCACCTGCTCCCATTGCTCCAACCGCTGCCAGGTCAACAGGATCACCTTCGAGGACGAGGTCGCCTTTTTCGGCGACACTTGCGAGAGATACACGTCGAAGCAGGGCTTCAGGCCGGCGCCCGGAGCGGCGGAAAGGGCTGCTTTCGTTCCCGATCTCTTCAAAGAGCGGGAGGACATCCTGGAGAGCTTCATCCACAATCCGCCCAACCCCGGCCCACGGATCGGACTCCCCAGGGCTTCGGCGCTCTGCGAATTCCTGCCGTTCTGGGCCGCGTTCTTCCATCGGCTGGGTGCCGAGGTCCTGGTCTCGCCGGCGAGCCAACCGGAGATCCTCGAGATGGGTCTCAGGAAAACCCCGGCCGAAACCTGTCTGCCCATCAAGGTCTCCTTCGGGCATATGGAATGGTTCGGCGACAAGCCCGTAGACCGGGTCTTCTTCCCATCCGTCATCGACCTCCACCGCGATCCCGCCGAATCGATGTCTCTCTGCCCGTACTCCGAGAACTTCCCATTCATGGCCAGGGCCGCGACAAGGGCCGAGATCCTCGCGCCATCGGTCTGCTTCAACGGCAACCCGGAGGATTTCATGAAGTCGGTCGCCGAGGTCCGGGAAGCCTTGGGCAAGAGCGACGCCGATGTCCGCGATGCCTACGAAGCCGCGTCCGAGGCCCTGCGGGACTTCCAGAAAGCCCTCCGGCGAAGAGGCCGGGAGGTCCTGGACGGGCTCGACGGCGACGGGCGGTCCGCCTGGGCCGTCCTCGGCAGGCCTTACACCCTCCACGACCCCTTCCTCAACCTCAACCTGGGCCGGCACCTGGCCAAGCTCGGCATTGTGGCCCTGCCGATCGATTTCCTTCCGCTCGACGGGATGGGCGGCGTGGACTGGCCCGGCGCCCCTCACTGGCGTTATAACCAACAAGTCATCCAGGCGGCCCTGTGGGCAACGGAGACGCGGGGGATCCGGCCCGTCGTCCTGACCAATTTCGGCTGCGGTCTCGACGCTTTCGCCATGCGTCATGTCCTCAGGATCTTCGCCGGCGAGCCGCACCTCGTCCTGGAGTTCGATGAGCATCGGGCCGAGGCCGGCCTGATCACCCGGCTCGAGGCGTTCCAGGACGAGGTCCGGGAGACAACGAAAGACGTCCGGCGTCCCGCGCCGTTGCGGCGCCCGGCCCGGGCCCATCCGGAATCCCACGAAGAGAACAAGGGCCGGAAGTTCTTCCTCCCCTATTTCGCAGACCACGCCTTCGCCTTCTCGGGGGCTCTCAGGGGCGTGGGCATCGAGGCGGAAGTCCTGCCACGCCCCGACGCCGAGACCGTGGCCTTGGGCGAGCAGCACAGCACGGGCAAGGAATGCCACGCCTATTCTGTCATCGCCGGCGACTTCGTCAAGCTCGCCCGGTCAAAGCGGCGGGGGGACGAGGTCTTCTTCTTTCCAGGCTCCATGTACACCTGCGTCCTGGCCCAATACGATAAAGCCTTGAACTACCTCGCCGAGGACCTGGGGGTCGAGGACTTCGAAGCCTTCGCCCCGACGAGCGACGGCCTGGCCCAACTCTTGACCATGAAGGGGCTAATATTCCTCTGGCAGGGACTGGTGGCCATCGACCTCCTCGTCCGGGCCTCGTGCGCGATCCGCCCCTATGAGGTCAGGAAAGGGGCGACCGACGAGGCCCATCTGGCGAACCTCAAAGACATCGAGGCCGGCTTGGCGGCGGGAGGGATCGCCCCGGGCCTCAAGAGATGCGCCGAAAGGCTGAAATCCATCAGGAAGCGGGAAAGGCCGCGGCCGGTCGTAGGCATCGCCGGCGACATCTATACGCGGATCAATCCCGTGGCCAACCACGACCTGTTCCTCAAGCTGGAGGAGCTCGGCTGTGAAGTCAGGCCGTCGTCGTTCTTCGTTGACGGAGTCGACTTCGACCTCGGCCGGAGCCTCCGGCAAAAGCTCGTCGGCCGCAAGTACGGGGCATCCTCGGTCATGGCCCTCCTCTACCTCCGGAAGGAACTCGAGAAGCTGAAGGTCCGCAAAACCCTGGAGAGGGCCGGGCCGATCGGGAAGGACCCGACCTACAGCGATATCGTGAAGTTCAGCTCGCGCTACGTCGGACCCGATAACAACGAGTTCCTTTTTCTCAATATCGCCAAGATGGTCGCTTTTGCCCGGCAGGGCGTGGACGGCGTCATCAACGCCATCTGCTTCAATTGCATGATCGGGACCGTCTCGGCGGCTATCGCCTCGAAGATCCGCCAGGATTACGGCCAGATTCCCATCCCCACGTTCACCTACACCGGGTCCGAACTGGCGGCCGAAAGGACCAAGCTCGAGGCCTTCGTTTACCAGGTCAAGCAATACGCCAAGCGCAAAAAGCGCTGACGCGCAGCTCACACGAATTATTAATTAATTACGGTGACACACAACTCATTACCGAAATTGTCCAGTTTCCCTGAACTCTTCTCTGCATAAAATCGCCCGGCACAGGGACGACCCAACACCGTCCAGACGCAGATAGCGCCATCCACTGAACTGTGCATTCAATCGTGAAAGATAACCCCGCTGGATGCTTTTCTCCCCGGCGCATAATTAGGGATTTAGTTGTGTGTCACCAAAATGTGTCACCGAAATGAGACTACCTCAACTCGACCGTCTCCGCGCCGCCGTAATAAATCCCATTGAACAGGAGCTTAAATGTTCCGTGGGGCTGGCCGCGGAAGGCGATCTCCGGGCCGTAGAGGAAGAGCCTTCCCTTTCCGACGGCCGCTTCGGCGACCTGGACGCTCCGCCACAGGTACTGCTCGCCCCAAGCCCAGCCGCTCCGGAGAAGGTTCCCCGTCTCGAACCAGACCACCGGCCTGACGCCTCTCAATCCGGCATCCGGGAGGAGCTCGAAGGATGGGGTGTTGTCGAAGAAAACATCCACTGTATCCGGCATGCCGCAGGCCAGCGGGCTCGTCGTGTCCACCCGGGCCCTCATCAGGGACCCGGGGACGAAGAACTTCTCCATGCCGAGCGGCTTTTCCTTGCCGTCCACCGTTTTCTCGACCAGGGCGTTCGCCACCGGCAAGCCAAAATGGTAAGCCAGGGCCGTGGCCGTATCCAATGCCAGGACCGTCCCGCCCTCGTCAACGAACTGCCGGATCTTCGGGATCGTCTTGTCCACCGTGATGCGGCCGATCCGGTTCCGGTATTCGGCGGGAACGTTCTCCGGCGCCGCCGCCTGGAAATCGCGGAAGCTCGTTTCGCCCTGGTCCGCCACTGAGAGCCTGGGGATCGACCCTCCGACGAAGACGAGGACATCGAACTTGCTCCTTAGGTTCCCCTCGTCCAGGGCGGGCGCGAACACGAGCTCGTAGGGGAACTCGAACTGCTCGAGGAGCCAGCGGATCCAGCCCGAGGCGATGGAGCCGCCGTACATGTCCCAGAGCCCGATCCGCGGCGGCTTCAGCCTGTAGGCCTCGCCTTTGGGAGCCGCATCCACGCTCTCGATCGTCAGTCCGATGTCGCGGGCCGCTTTTTCAATGACCGGGAGGACCGCCGGCGTCGCCGGCACGTAGATCGTTCCCGCCGCGAACGTTTTTCCGTCCGCCTCGAGGTCGCCTTTCAGCCAGTAGGCCTCGCCGCCCGCCTTGAGGACGCGGTTGACGGCGACAAACGTATCATTGACCCGGTGGTCGAGGACGTAGCCCGCCGCGCCCGCCTTCGCTTGAAACGACCCGGCCGGCGGCTTGATGATGTCCGCGACCGCCCCGAACGGCCCGTCAAATCCGTCAAGGATCCTGTCGAAGGAGATCCCCATCTGAAAGGCCAGCGTCCATCCGGCCGCGTCGTAGGGCGGGACGGGCGGCCCGCCCGGATAAGCCAAGTCGTTCGGGTGGTCCTGCGGCTCGAACATGGACAGGACGTGCGGCCGGAAGGCCTGGGCCGTCTTCACGACGTAGGAGCCCTTGGGATAGAGCTTGCCGTTCACCGTGAATTCTCTCGTGGCCCTCAGCACCTCGCACCCGTTCTTCAAGAGGGCGTTGACGAATTTCACGGCCGTCAGGAAATCGGCCTGGTCGGACGGGATGACGTAGCCGCGCGGGTCGCGGGCGCTCTTGTCGAAAAGGAGGTCGTAGTACTTCATCGGGACGCTGCCGCGGCCGCGCCCGAAGCCGCCCGGCCCGGCCGCCGGCGCCTGCTCCTGGCCCCTGTCCTTCGCGACGGCCGCCTCGACCTTCGCGACGCTCCCCGGCACGATGGTCCAAGAATCCTGACTCCCCTTCTCGATCGCGTGTTTGCCCATCAGGTAGCGGCGATAAAGGAAATCCTCTCGGTTCTTGGAGGCGACGTCCAGGATGGCCTTGTCCGCCGTGACGGCGTATTCGATGGACTGGCGGAAGTGCCATTTTTGCGGGGCGATCGGATAAGGATAATCCTCCTTGGGCAGAAGGCGCTGCGGGATGAACGGGATGTCGACGGGGGTCGGACTGCCGATCGCCTCGGTCAGGATGCCGATGATGTTGTGGAAATAGGCCGTGCTCCGAAGCCCGCCGTTCCACCAGGTCGAGTAGGACGCCCCGGAGCGCATGATCGCCCCGGGCTTGCCCTCGGCGACGAACCGGCTGTGCATGGCCGCGCTGACGACGTCGATCCCGACCGGGATGAGCGGGTCGAAGACATAGTTGAAGGGGTCCCGGAAGGGCGGGGCGAAGAGGACCGTGCCGGCCGGCCCGGTCTGATGGTGGTTGTAGAGGATCTGGGGGTGCCAGTCGCGATAAAGGACCTGGTTGACGGCTTCGGTCTCAGGCTGGGTGGCCATGTAGGAATCGCGGTTGTTGTCGTGGCCGATGTATTTCTGGTAGAGGACCGGGATGCCGCTCATGGAGCGCTTGGCGGGATCTTTCTCCCGCATGTACCAGTTGGCCACAAGCTCCAAGCCGTCGGGATTGGAGGGCACGGCGAGCAGGATGACGTCGTCGAGGAGGCGGCGGGTCTCGGCATCGCCGCGGCTCGTCATCTGCCAGACGAGCTCGATGAGCTGCTGCGAGCCCAGGATCTCCGTCGCGTGGAGGCCGCCGTCGATCCAGACTACCGCTTTCCCCTCCGCGGCCAGGCGGCGGGCCCCGGCGTCGTCGAGCCCCTTGGCGAGGGCCAGGCGCCTCGCGATCTCCTTATAGCGGCCGAGCCTGCCCTGGTTCTTGGGCGACGTGATGATCGCCATGACCATCGGCCGCCCTTCGGCCGTCCGGCCGATATCGACGAGGGTCATCCGGTCGGACTCGGCGTCGAGTTTTTTCCAATAGGCCAGGAGCTGAGTGTAATTGACGAGCTCGAAGTCGTCGCCGATGTTGAACCCGAATTGCTCTTTCGGGCTCGTGACCTTGGCCGAAGCCGGAAGCGCTGCGAGGCCCAGCCCGACGGCCAGAACCAAAAAGGAAATGAACGCTGAAAAGCGGCGGATGCGGGGATTCACGGTCCTGCCCTCCTTAATAAGATCAAGAAAGGATATATACTCACATCAATCTGATATTACAAGGCGCGGACATGATCCATGAAAGGACAATGTCTATGCGGCGCCTCCCGAAGCTCTCGAGAACGGGAGATAAACGGGGTTGGTTAAGATAGGGGATTTTGATAAGATTCCGGGGTCAATGCTCGTTCCGAGGAAACGAATGGGGAGGTCGAAAATGAAGCAAAAAACAAGGACGCCGCTCCTGTTGGCCGCAGCGGCCGCCGTTCTGGTCTTTTCGGGGGTCCTGAAGGCCCAGGAATGGAGTGCCGCCGGCGGGTACGGCGACATGCTCTATCCCTACGTTCACGAATATGACCAGATGCTCGTCTACAAGATCGCCGTGGATTACTGCCCGGCGAGCTCGATGCCGCCGCTCGACGCGGCCCGGACGCTCGACGTCATCCGCCGCATCGACAACCTCACCCGAGGCATTCCCAAGATCGTCTATCTCGTCGGCTGGCAATACCGCGGCCATGACACGGGCTACCCGGCCCTCGACAAAGTCAACGAACATCTCAAGCGGCAGGAGGACGCGACGGCGCTCGCAAGCCTTCGCTGGCTGATGAGGGAGGGCCCCAAGTACAACACGCTGGTGTCTTTGCATGTCAATTTCTCTGATTGTTACTTCGATGACAACCCCCTCGGCCCATATTACCGGGAGCGCGACATCATCGTCCGGAACGGGGATGGGACTTACCGGCAGGGGTACCAGTGGTGCGACCACATGGCCTACCGGGCCAGCAACTTCCGGAACTGGACACAGGACACGTTCAAGGACAAGCAGATCGGTCCCCTGTTCGCCATGATCCCGGAACTGCGCGGGAGCGGCACCCTCCATCCGGATGCCTGGTATAGCATCGACGACCCGTACTACGGGATCACGGACGCCCAGGACTGCGAGGCGATGCGGCAGATGACGGTCTACGTCCGCCAGGCGTACAACGTGGACCTGACCACAGAGTTCGACAGGCGCCGGCCGCCGAACACGGACTTCGTCCTCTACCACCCGATGCTCTGGCACATCGGCTGGGACGAACGCACGCCGCCGGACCCGATGAAGATCCCATCCTATTTTCTCTCCGGCGTTAACGCCAAGACTTGGAGCAACTCCGCGGAAACGGTTCAATCCCGGTTTTTCGGAGAAGGCTCGCCATTTGAAGACGCGGTGGCCGCCGACCCTCGCGCTATCCCCGGAGGACTGAAGTCATTCGCCACCCGAACGCTCGCCTGGTACTATCAGAACCGCAAGCTGAGGGTCGCGTTCGACGGAAACACGGCGACGCTCTCAGACGGAGTCACGACGTCCTACCCCGGGAAATATGTCATGAAGATCGGGGGAGAATTTCTCCAAGACGGCGATGATGTTTTCATCCCGGCTCTCTGGAGGACGAACAGGGAGATCGTGGCCTACAGCGCCCAAGGATATCAAGGACGGTCCTGGAAGCTGCCGGAGGATTGGACAGGCGTCAAAGCCTGGGATATTTATCGGATAACCTGCGACGGACTGGTTCCGAAGCAGAGGGCCTTGAGGCTCTCCCCGGACGGGAGGCTCAAGCTCTCACTCGCGGCCGACGAAGGCGTAACGATCGTTCCCGCCGGGGACGACCCGAACGTCAATCCCCCCGCCGCGGCATCCGGGAGTGTCTCCTTCTTGGGCGAGGACCGTGTCTCGAAGGGGGCATGGAAAGGCAAGTACGGGTCCGAAGGCTATATTGTCGTCGGCGCCGGCCAGAGCCTTCCGGGCTACGCCAAAGTCGGATACGTCAACGGTTCGGAGCGGGTCTGGATTCCTTCGACCGTGGACGTCCAGGCGCTCGAGAAACCTGCGGAAAAGGACCGGATCGCGGCCGGCCGCTTTGCAGGCCTTCACGAGATCATCGACCTCAGCATTACTGATGGAAGCGCGCGGGACGTGGCCGTCTACCTTGTCGATTGGGACCGGGCCGGCCGTTGGACCGTGGTCGACGTCATCGACCCCGTTACAAGAAAGCGGCTGGACACGCGGAACCTGACCGCCTTCGATTCCGGCCGGTACCTGAGATACCGGGTGTCCGGACGGGTGCAACTCAGGATCACAAACGTCTGGACAAAGCGCTACACGCTCTCTCCCGATGCGGGATTTTCCGGGCTCTTCTTCGACCCCGCCTTGGAATAGCGGCCCTATTTCTCCGCCTCGCGGCGTCGGGCGCTGACATCAGCTATTGGACTTGGCCTCGCCGCGGACGACACGGAAGCCCGTATACTCCAGCGACGCCTGCGCGGAACGGGCCTTGATGTCCGCCGGCCGGTCGGCGCTGCCGCCCAATGTCCTGCCGCTGCCGTCCTTGGCGATCGCCCACTCGGCGACGTTCCCGCCGAGGTCGAAGATGAGCGCCTCGCCCTCCTTGCCCGCTCCGCTGAAGCTCCCGACTTCCCTCAAGAGCGGCGTTCCGGCGCCGAGCTCCTTGACTTTCGCCTCGAGACGCCGGGCGTCATCCGGGTTCAGCGCGTAGCCGGCCCAATAATCGAGGGTGTTCTCGCCGCTCAGCCCTCCGTAGAGGGATGAGACCTCGTCCTCGTTCGGAAGCCGCCATGTTCGGCCTGTCGCTTTCGAGAGCCACGCGGCATAGGCTATCGCTTTTTCGAAGGGAATCCCATTGGCCGGGTAATTTTCGGTCCCGGGAGCTACGGCGTACGCCTGGTCGAACGCCGCGTATTGCGCCCGCGTCACTTCGAACCGGCCGATCTCGAGCTCGCCCCGTTTCACGACCTCGGGGATGATGACGTTCGCCGCCTTGCCGGCGAGCCCGTACTTCGCTCCGACCTTGGCGATCTCATTCCTCCGCAGCGCCTGGCCCAGAGGCGAATCCTTCTTGAAGGCCTCGTTCTCCGCCGCGAGCGTTTTGAAAAAGTACCGGTCGAACCAGGCCATCTCCTCCTCGAGCTTCCGGAGCTGGTGGGCGTATTCCTGCAGGCCGTGCGGCTCTCCCGGGAAGAGAAGGAACTTCACCGGGACTTTGCCCAGGTGGTAGAGGGCCCTGTAGTGGGTCCAGCCCTGGCTCGTCGGGACGTTCCGGTCCTCGGTCCCGAAAAAGATGATGGTCGGCGCCTTGACCCGGTCCAGCTTGAAGAGCGGCGAGAGCCGGATGTAGAGCTGCGGGTCTTCGAGCGGCGACTTGCCGAAATAATAGGAATCGAAGGATTCGCCGAAATCCACGTTGGCCCAGTCGCTGATGAACTCGACGTCGCCCGCGCCGGCAGCCACGACCTTGTAGCGCTCGGGATCGGCCACGCTCACGCCGATCGACAGGATGGATCCGTTCGACCAGCCGAAGGTCCCGACCCGGTCCGGGTCGACCAGGCCCTTCCCGATCAGGAGATCCACTCCTTTCTCGATGTCCTCGACCGGATAGTCGTAGTAATGGCCGCAGCAGATGGACTCGACGAACTTGAGGCCGTAGTTGGAGCTGCCGTGATAGTTCGGCTTGAGGATGAACGCGCCGCGCTGGCAGATGAGCTGGTGGGCGTAGGCCCAGCTCTCGTCCCACAGGTCCATGTCCGCCCCGGCCGGCCCGCCGTGCGGGGCGGTGAGGAGCGGGTATTTCTTCCCGGGCTGGTAATCCTTCGGGTAGTACAGGAGTCCCTCGACCTCTTCGCTCAGGGCTCCCTTCCAGCGGATGACCTCTGTTTTCGCGGTCGTCTTGTTCTTGAAGCCGGGATTCAGGTCCGTGCTCCTAACGGCGTTGACCAACTTGTTCCCCTCGAGTGTCGCCCGGAACCACTGGGCCGGCAGGCTCGATGTCGAATATTCATAAACGACGGTCCTGGCATCGGGGCTCACCGAAATGCCGGACAGGTTCTTCGCGTGCTCTCCCTCGATGTCCGCCCTTTTCCAGGCGAGGCCGCTCTTGACGTACCGGGCCGGCTGGAGCCGGACCCCGGCCGCGAGCAAGGCGACAAAGCCGTCGGGTGTCGCCCTCAATCCGCCGCCGAGGCCGTTCTCCCAGTCCAGGTCGACCTTGACGCTCTGGCCCGAAGCCAAATCATAGAAATAGACGAGCGTGATCGAAGCGGTGAAGAACCGCGGGTCCGTGGAATACGGGGCCGCAATGTAGAAGCCGCTTCCGTCGCGGGCGCGCTCGACGCCCATGGGAACGATCCGCTGCCCCGCGAAAAGCTCCTTCCGCCCGCCCTTTACGAGGTCATAGACGTACGTCTTCGGCAGGATCTTGTGGTCCCACTCGAAGCTCAGGTATTGCCCGTGGACGGTGAGCGCGTGCTGACCGTCCGGGGTCACGGCCCATGCCTGGATGAAGTCCGTGTTGTCCGTGAGACGGCTGACCTTCCTGTCCTTCACGGCCAGCTTGAAGAGCCGGACGGGAGGCTCGTGGTTGACGTCGTCGACGACCCTCGTCGTGTCCTTGATCTTCCTGAGCTCCTGTTCGTAGAGGGCCGGGTCCTCCTGGGCGCTGAAGATGACGGTGCCGTCATCGACCCATTCATAGTCCAGGATGCCATGGGCGAGCTCGGTCAGGGGATACGGCTCGCCGCCGAAAAGGCTCATGAGCCAAAGCTGGGATCTCGCGAGGTCCGGGTTCGGCTTCGGCAGGGGCCGGGTGCTCAGGAAGGAGATCCATTCCCCGTTCGGCGACCACTTCGGCAGGCCGTTATTTTCCGTGCCGCGCGTCAGCTGGATCTCCTTTTTGGTCTCGAGGTTCGTCAGGAAAAGGTTCGAGACGCGGCCGTTCTTTTCCTTGTCCATTTGGGCCTTCACCCAGACGGCCCATTTTCCGTCGGGCGAGATCTCCCATTGTCCGGAGGATTCGGCCGTGAGGATGTCCTCGGGGGTCCAGGGCGTCATCTTCGCCGGGCCGGGTTTCGGAGCCTCCTCCGCGGACGCGATAGGCCCGAAGAAAACGACTGCGGAGAGGATGACAGCCAGCGTCACCAGCCATTTTGTTTTCATGAGGCACCTCGAAGGAAGGAGAATCGGGGATCGTGGGGGAACGCTCGATCGCCCATGGAGAGGGGATTCTTCACCTATTCGGGGCCGGATGTCAAGCCAATGTCGAGAGATCGGTGGGCCCCTTCAGGGTGCGTCCCCGTCCGGGGCCGAGAGGATGGCTTTCGCTTCTTCTAAGGTTGAGCTCGGGGGATTCCCTCCGTCGCAGTTTTCTTTTATCGCCTCAGCCCTCTTCAGACACCTCAGCTCTTCAACATTTTGCTTTTCAGAGAATAATCTTTCGAACGGATCTTACTGTTGAGAAGAAAAGGTGACGGCGAAAGAGGGCGAGCCGCGGACAATGCCCGCAACCGGCGTGATATGGTAGCGGCTGCGGTGATTGCGCACGACCAGGCGGCCGATGACGTAGCCGAGGACGCTGCCCACCAGCGAGTCCGAGAGCCAGTGCTTGTTCTCGGTCTCCCGCGACAGCGCTACGCCCGTGGC